>Ga0209635_10001399_pt1 | contig 17876 bp, 13 predicted proteins | sample DeeMarSWOR230_32_FD_187463 | JGI IMG/M metagenome (GOLD analysis project Ga0209635, IMG submission 187463) | Marine sediment microbial communities from White Oak River estuary, North Carolina - WOR-2-30_32 (SPAdes) (version 2) | ecosystem: Environmental > Aquatic > Marine > Intertidal zone >... | reverse complement strand
CGAAAGATAGGGCAGGGGATCTTGTCCGACCCCCCATTTGCCATCCCGAGAAAGGGAGATCGTGCGCATATTTTTATCGGCTAGCTGCAGGAATTTTTTCTCTTTCAAAAGAAAAACAGACCTGTACGTAAAATTCACGTAACGTTCGAAACGCCTGGCCTGAACGGATTGTATCTGTTCATCCTTCCAGTGCCATATGTCCACATTCGGCAGTTCTTCTTTGCTTTTTTCGGGCTTTTTTTCCTGTTCTTTGATGCCGCAGAAAATTCGAGAGAGGTCTTCACTCCAGATCAGGGCCCTGTTCTGAGAGGAGATCGATGATCCAGGTCTTCTTCCTCTTTGGGGCATGACTCTTTCGGAAATCACCATGTTTTCAGGAAATTGAGAATCCTTGGAGGGATCGTATTCGAAACGGGTGAATGTCTTCTTTCCCAATCCTGTAAAAGCAAGGATGACATTGTCTCTTTCCCAATAATCCTTCTCCAGTTTTCCTCTCAGAAAAGCCAGGGCTGTGCCCTCTTTATCCCAGGCGATCTGGGTATAGTCAGCCTCGCCTGTATCGAGTGGAACTAATCGGCCCGTCATCAAGTTCAACAGGTAAACACCATTGCCTCCCTTGTTGGCAGCATCCACGGTGTAAGCCAGCATGGCGCCAGGTTTATTGAATCGATACTCCCCAACATTCCCGATGTTCTGGGAAATTCCTGTCTCGAGATTGCGGAGCACCAGGTCCGTTCCGTTATGTTTGGCTGCCCTGTCCTGTTTAGTCTTTTTCGCCGCAAAAAATTTAGAGTTTTTGGAAAAGTTAATGTCCGATATATTCTCAATCGTGTGCTTTTCGCCGGTTGCCAAATTGAGAAGTTCTCCCTTTGTGGGAACAGGCTTTTTTTCCTTTTGCAGTTTTTTCGTCTCAGCTTTGGACACCCCGATCAAGTATGCCGCCCACCGGGAATCCTCTGAAAACATTGCTCTTGACGCATAAGGAATTTCATAGACCTTATCCGCTGACAGACTCTTGATGGTAACGGTCGCATCTCCCCCGTTGGGCCTGAGAGTGTAGCTGACCCAATTGCTATCTGAGCTGATAGATGGAGAAAGGATGTGTTTCCATTGGGGATAATCCTCCAGAGTCAACACCTTCTTCTCGCTTTGGGCAGAAAGCGAAAATGCTAAAATCAGCATTAGAAAAACCGATAAAGCACTTCTCTTCATATATTTCATGTTATACCTCCCTGAGAAGAAATATCTCATGCCATCCCTTATTAACCATTTATCTTGGCTTGCTTCATTTTATATTGCATCAAGCATGCCAACATTGTCCCTTGAGATATTCAGATGCTTCTCAAACAATTTGTATCATTTTTTAACAGCAAATGTTAGTGAGACGACAAAAATAAATATTCCCCATTTCAACTTTTTTTGTGTGTTTCATTTTCGGTGTCCTAATCATCCTCTATCTTATTCAATAATAAAAATTTAGAGTGATTTTGTTAAGGGGTTTTTGTATTTAATATGGGGAATATGGATTTAGATGAGGAGATTGTCCCGCTTCACTCGCAGTGATACTTTTGCTTTTGATATTCTTGCTAAAAGTGTCACCTAATTACTGAGTTTAAAGATTTTTTAGTCAAAGGGCACAATCCCTGTCTTTCTTTAATACAAGGACTGGAAGGGACAGTCCTCAAATAAATAGTAGCCCGTCCCTTTTTTTAATTTAATCCCTTTTGCTTTATTAACGTAATGTCTTTAGCCGAGTCTACATGACAACAATGGATCTGAGGGGTATGCCCTTTCTCAACAAGTCGAAAGCCTTGTTGATGTCGTCGAGCTTGAACCTGTGAGTGATCACCGGCTCGAGTTGAATCTTCTTGAGCTGGATCATTTCTAAGATCTTCGGATAATCCACAGGCCGGCACCCTAATGATCCCAGGATTTCTATTTCCCTGAACATCAGCCGTCCCGCATTGAGGGGCGCCGCTTTGTGGGAATATCCCACCTGAACATACCGTCCGCCCGGCTTGAGAGTGCTCGGACCCATTTCAATGGTTTTCGGATTGCCGATGGCCTCGATACAGATATCCGCTCCTCCGTTGGTTAAGTCTCTGATTTCTGTCAGCACGGCTTTATCATTTTTCTTTGAGGTGTTGATAGCCTGCTTGGCTCCCAGTCTTTTGGCCATTTCCAGTTTGTCGTCCATGATGTCAACGGCAATAACCGAGCCTCCTGCGGCTGCGGCAATCTGAACCACGTTTATTCCCACACCGCCGCATCCGAGGACAACGACCGAGTCGCCCGGCCTGACCTGGGCCCTGTTTTTAACAGCATGGAAAGGAGTAGAAATGGCATCCGCAATGATGGATGATTCTTCAAGAGGAAAATTGTCAGGGAGCGGGATGCAGTCCTTGGCCGGTACCTTGACATACTCTGCATAGGCTCCGTCAATATTGTTTCCTAGCATGATCATGTTCAAACAGATATTCTCCCGGCCTATCCGGCAGTTGTAGCAGTGGCCGCAGGAGAAGACAGGAGGAATGAGCACATGGTCACCAGCCTTGATGTTTTTCACCTGCGCCCCGACATCCTGGACAATTCCGGATGCCTCATGTCCCAGAATCATAGGTGGCTTTTTAAAGGTGGGGACACCGTGATCTATGTAATGCAAATCCGTGTTACAAACCCCACAGGCAGAAACCTTGACCAGAATTTCATGAAAATATATTTTTGGATCTTCCACCTCTTCGACTTTCAGAGGTTCGTTAGGTTTATGGAATACAGCGGCTTTCATTGATTCCTCCTTTATCTGTTTTTCCAGAGGGGCGCCCTCTTTTCCATAAAGGCCTTCAAGCCTTCATGCGCATCCTCGGATGCCATGAGCTCCTCGATGTAGGTCTTTTCGATTTTCTCTAACCCCTCTAAAAAGGCGGTCTCCAGACCCAGATTGATTCCTTTCTTTGTATGCTTTATCCCGACTAAACTCAATTCTGTAAAGGGCTGGATGAAGTTGCCCAGTTCTGGATCGAAAGAAGCCAAGGGCACAACCTTGTTGACCAGACCGATTCGTTCTGCTTCTTCCGCTTCGAGAATTTTTCCTGTGAGAAGGATTTCTGAAGCTTTTTTTAATCCGACAAGTCGAGGCAAGATCAAAAGCGCGACAGGAGCAACAGCAGAGAGCTTTATTTCCGGCTGCCCGATCTTCAGGTTATCCGCCGCGAAGATCAAGTCGCAGAAAAGGGCCACTTCACATCCTCCTCCCAGAGTCAATCCCTTCGCAGCCGCCACTGTCACTTGCTCAAGCATGGACAGGTTCCGGAAAATGTCGTGAAACGCATGAAGCATTTCCTCGACTTTATCTTTTGTGTGTTCAGATACGTCCACTCCAGCTGAGAAGGCTTTTTCTCCGGCTCCGGATATGACCAGGACTTTGACAGTGGTATTCTCAGTCAATGAATCCAGAGCTTCATTCATCTCTTTCATAGTCGCAATATTCAGGATATTCAAAGGAGGGCGATTGATGGTCAGGAAAGCCTTCTCATCCTTGGCTTCAAACGTGATGTTTTCGAATTTATTTTGATTCATATTGCGCTTTTAGATAAAGTCCTATGAATCAACACTTTTCGCGAGAATTTAAGAAATAATACATATCACCTGTGCCTGTTTCTGTCAACTCTAAAAACAATAGGGGACGTTCCCCAAGGTACCACCTTAGAACCAATTACTCAGCTGTATCATATGATTTTATTCATAACTGGCTATGATAGAGCGATTATTCAGCTAAGGTGGTACCTTGGGGAACGTCCCCAATACACAAGGTACCACCTTAGAACCAATTACTCAGCTGTATCATATGATTTTATTCATAACCGGCTATGATAGAGCGATTATTCAGCTAAGGTGGTACCTTGGGGAACGTCCCCAATACAATATGTTTTTCAAAAGGAGTTTCTTGACTTGGCAGGACTATATTGATATTTTGGTATTCTTACAAAGGGAAAATCCTTGTTGACTCCTCACCAAAGGAAAGAATCAAAATAAAACATGAGTGCCTTTTCTGTCTTCAGATGAAGGAGGAAAAATGAGCGAAGAGAAGCCAAGAAAGATCAAAAAAATTCAGTCCAGCGGACATATGCGAAAGATAATGACGGATTATTTTTATGAACTTGACCGTGCTGCGAAGGAAGGTTCGCCTAAAGTGGCGTGGTGCTCCAGTGTCGGGCCGGCTGAGCTCCTGTTGAGTCTAGGGTTTGTGGTCCATTACCCAGAAAATCACGGGGCTGTTTTGGGTTCCACCCGGAAAGCCACGGATTATATTCCTGTATCCAATGCTGTCGGCTATTCCCCGGATATATGTTCTTACCTGACAAGCGATGTCGGGGCCTTCATCAAGAAAGAAACTCCTTTGTCTCGAGCCTATGAGGGAATCGAGGGCGTCCCCAAGCCGGATGTCCTGGTCTACAACACCAATCAATGCCGGGACGTCCAGGATTGGTTTGACTGGTATTCCAGGGAACTGGGTGTCCCATCGATAGGGATTCACACTTTCCGAAATATGGGGGAGATAAAAGACGAGTATCTGCAGAGCATTGTCAAGCAGATCGAAAATTTAATTCCGAGTCTGGAAAAGATCTCGGGCAACAAGTTTGACATCGATAAATTTCGGGAAGTCCTTTCCCTTTCTAAAGAATGTACCCTCATGTGGAAAAAAGTCCTCGAGGCGAACACCGCTATTCCGGCTCCTATAAGTTTTTTCGACGGGACGATTCATATGGGCCCTGCAGTTGTTTTAAGAGGGTCTCCTCAGGCAGTGGAGTATTACAAAGTGTTGCTCATCGAGCTTGAGGAAAAAATCGCCAACAAAGATGGGGCTGTGGACAATGAGAAGTTCCGCCTTTACTGGGAAGGGATGCCGATCTGGGGTAAGCTGAGAGACCTGGCTGAGTTTTTCATCGATTTACGGACTGCCGTGGTGGCCTCTACCTACTGCAACAGCTGGATTTTCGACTCCTTTGATCCCAAAGATCCCTTCCTGAGCATGGCCCGGGCGTATACCGAGATCTTCATTGCCAGAGACGAGAATTTCAAAGAGGAGTACATCGAAAATATGGCCAATAAATACAAGTTGGATGGAATTCTTTTCCATGATGCTAAAACCTGTCCGAATAACTCCAACAACCGGTACGGGATGCCGGAGAGGCTGGAGAAGAAGCTGAAGATTCCGACTCTCACCATAAACGGTGACCTGAATGACCTGCGCTGCTATTCGGAGGAGCAGGCTAAGACCAATATTGAAGCCTTCATCGAACAGTTAGAAGCAAGATAGAATACACATAAAGCTTGACGAGCGAAGAAAAAGGTATCGTTAATCACTATCGAGCGTATTAACGTAGTTTTCTTCACGGGGTGAGCTGGTCTCATTTTTTAAAATTATGAATTATTTTGCAGGAATCGATGTCGGAGCCTCCACCACTAAAGCCGTTATTATCGATGGGAAGAAAAATGTTCTGGGTCATTCGGTAAAATATTCTGGCGCAGATTTCAAGGCTGCGGCTGAAAAATCTTTCGCTGAAGCTCAGAAACAGGCCAGAAAAAAAATTCAGGATCATTCTTTTGTCGTTTCCACCGGATACGGAAGACGGAATGTTGCTTTTGCCAATGTTACCAGGACAGAGATCAGCTGCCATGCCAAAGGCGGCTTTTTTTATTTTCCACAAGCGCACACCCTGATCGATATTGGAGGACAGGACAGCAAAATCATCAAAGTCAATGATGCCGGGAAGAGGACGGGATTCAAGATGAACCGCAAGTGCGCGGCGGGCACAGGGGCCTTCCTTGAGGAGATGGCCAACCGTCTGAAGATCAAGATGGATGAGCTGAATGGACTGGCGGAAAAGTCGAAGGAAGACATCGTGATCGGAAGTTACTGCACAGTGTTCTCAGCTACGGAAATCCTGACGAGGATAAGAGAAGGAGTGGAGGTGAGTGATCTGGTCAAAGGAATTTTTAATTCAGTCATAAAAAGGGCGTTCGAGATGGACCCCTTAGAGGGGAACATAGTCATGACCGGAGGAGTCGTGGCTTATAATCCTTTTTTTGTTTCGATGTTTGAGGAAAAACTCAGAAAAAAGGTTTTTGTGCCCCCTCTTCCTCAATTAACAGGTGCATTCGGAGCAGCCTTATACGCTTTAGAATTAAAAGGAGGTTAAAATGCTTGATGCATTATTTAAACCACGGTCAGTAGCCATCATCGGAGCGTCGAATAACCCTCTGAGTATCGGCCACATCGTGATACAGAATCTTCTGGACCACAATTTCAAAGGTCCCATATATCCGATTAATCCTAAATCCAAGTTCATCAAGAGTTTCAGAGCTTATACTTCTGTCATGGAAATCCCCGATGAGGTTGACCTGGTGAACATCTCAATAAAAAACACTCTTGTTCCCTATGTCCTTGAGGAGTGCGGGAAGAAGGGAGTCAAGTTTGCTATTGTTCATACAGCCGGCTTTAAGGAGGTCAGTGAAGAAGGGCTTCAGCTGGAAAGACAAATTGTCGAGATCGCCCACAAGTACGGAATGCGCATCTACGGCCCGAACTCACAGGGCATTCAAAATTCCGACCCGGCCATATCTGTCTACGCCAATTTTACTTTTGTGCCCATGAGCCCCGGCAATATTTCGATCGTTGCCCAGAGCGGCGGAGTGGGAGAGACCCTGAAGCTGCACCTCTACCGGATCGGCAAAGGAATCAGGATGTACTCCAGTTTTGGAAACGAGGCCGATGTGAGCATGAATGAGATCATCGATTACTACGGCCAGGATGAGGAGACGAAGGTCATCATGGTGCATATCGAGACGATGAAAGACCCGGAGGGTTTTCTGGAGGTTGCCAGCCGGGTGACCAAGAAGAAGCCCATCCTGGCCCTGAAGACGGGAAAGACATCGGAAGGAACCAAAGCTGTCGCTTCTCATACTGGCTCGCTGATAGAACAGGAGACCATTGCGGACGTGATTTTCAAGAAGAGCGGAGTCCTTCGCTTTCATTCCCAGGAAGATATGATCGATGCGGCCATTGGTTTTTCCAACCAGCCCGTTCCCAAAGGAGATAGAGTCGTGATCGTCACCAACACGGGGGGGCCGGCCATAATCGCGGTCGATGAATGCATCAGCGCCGGGTTAAAGCTGGCCAAGTTGAGTCCGAGGACAGTCACGACTCTGAAGAAGCTGGTTTTTCAGGAAGCGATCGTCTCTAATCCAGTCGATGTTGTGGCCACGGCCGGACCCGAACAATATGGAGGCACGGTCGAGGCCCTGCTCAAAGACCCGAACATCGACTCGCTCCTGCTGGTTTTCGTCACCGCTCCATTTGTCGATTGTGAGGGAATCGCCCGTAAGCTCGGTGAGCTGGGCAGGACTTCCCAGAAGCCGGTGGTCTGTCAGGTGATGACCATCGAGAAGTGGCAGGAAGTCATCCGTCTTATCCGGGAAGGCAATATTCCAGTCTATGACTTTGCCGAGACAGCGGCCCGGGCTCTCTCGGCGATGACTGAGTACGGCAAGTTAATCAGGAGGAAGGAGCCCGTCTACAAGAAGTACAGGGTTGAGAAGAAAAAAGCTTCGGAGATACTCGAACGTCAGAAAGGAAAGGATAAATTCCTGCCTCAGGACGTGGTGTTCGAACTCCTTAGATGCTACGGTGTCCCGACTATTCCTGCTGTAAAGGTCAAGAAAGAGGAGCAGCTTGAAAAGGCCGCGGAGAAAATCGGCTATCCGCTGGTGCTCAAAGTGGATTCTGAAAAGATCGTTCATAAGACAGAAGTGGGTGGCGTTGCAGTTGACCTCAAGGACAAAAAGGAGCTTCTTTCTTCTTTCAAGAAAATGGCCAGGAAGTTCGCCAGGTATAAGCCCGGCTACATCCTCCAGAGGTATATGGCTGAAGGCCAGGAAGTGATCATGGGAGCCAAAGCGAATGAAGGCCTCCATCCCACGATCATGTTCGGCCTGGGCGGGGTATTTGTCGAGATTCTCAAAGATGTTCAGTTCAGGCTGGCGCCCCTCTCCCAGGAAGATGCCTTGGAGATGATTCAATCCATCAAGGGATTTCCTATATTGCAAGGAGCAAGAGGAGAGAAGGCTGTGGATGTCGATAAGCTTGTTGAAATCCTGATCCGGCTTTCCCAGCTGGCCTCTGATTTTCCTGAAATAAACGAGATGGACCTCAATCCCGTCTTTGCTCTTGAGAAGGACAAGGGAGCGGTTGTCGTCGATGCCCGGCTCCGAATCGTCAGGTAAAAGAGGCCAGGTCCCTTTATGTTTTAATGGAATAAAAGGAAGAGATTGTCTCTTCGGAGTTGAGGTTAGATATAGTTGAGATTGAAAAAAGTTGGAACAGCCTCTTTTAAGATTTAGGTAGATGTACTTGTCATTGCGAGCGAAGCGTGGCAATCTCATAATCGGATGATAGAATCATTCCCGCTTCTTTGATTCTGCTAAAACACAATCAGAGAAGAGAATGAGAGTATCGCGTTTCCTTATTCCTCGCAGGTACATATGAGCATTTAGAGCAGGATTAGCTTGTTCAGAGAATCTTGAATAAGAGGTGAATAGCGAAAAAGCATGAATTGGATTCCTTTAAGTATTGTCCTTTTTTACATCGTTCTTCTCTACGTTATCACCTGGGTCACCCGGCGTTTGAGCCGGGGAGGGATGATCGCTTATCTCCTGGCAGGCCGGAACCTCCCTTATTGGGTAGTGGCTCCGCTGCTTGCCGGCTTAGCAGTGGGTGGAGCCTCAACCGTTGGAGTCGCACAAAATGCCTACACAAATGGCTTATCAGCAGGCTGGTACAATGCGGCCTGGGCCGTGGGCGCGATTCTGGTGGGTCTTATTGCTGCGAGCCGCTATCGCCAGATGGAGGTGAGTACTCTTCCCGAGCTTTTTGAAAGACATTACAGTGTTCCGGGCCGGGTCATAGGAGTGATCGGCCAGCTCGTGCTGCAGATTGTCATCACATCTCTCCAGTATATCGCTGGCGGCGCCATACTCTCTTCCCTTCTTCCCAATGTGTTCACTTTTGAGACAGGTATGTTTGTCACTGCAGTCGTTTTTGTGGGCATCACCTTGATAGGAGGATTTTGGGCTGCTGGTTTGACCAATATCATAAACGTGATTCTCATCTACATCGGGGTTCTCTTGGGAGCTGTTATCGCCGTGAGAAAGATCGGCGGTTTCGGGGAGATCGCCGCACAGCTTCCTTCCGGCCATCCCGGTTTTAGCCTGGGAGGAATCGGCGGGTTAGTGATTCTCGGCTGGTTTTTAGTGATGGGCACCATGGCCTTTTCAGTTCAGTCCGTGGCTCAGATTTCCTTTGCGGCGAAAGACTCCTCTTCAGCCCGGAAGGGATTCATCCTGGGCGGTCTGATCATTTTCCCTGTGGGTTTCATCAGTGCTGTCATCGGCATTGCCGCTACCATCCTTCATCCGGGGATTGCGTCTACCGCCGAAGCTCTGCCTCGGACAGTGCTAAGTTTGAGCCCGGTAGTGGCCGGACTTGTGCTCGCCGGACTCTGGGCTGCGGATGTCTCTACGGCCTCCGCTTTACTTGTCGGGAGTGCAACTCTGGTCGTGGGGGATTTGATCAAGAGATTCTTTGCTCCTGACCTTAAAGAGAAGGGAGAGAGAATTATCTCTCGGGTCTCGGTGCTGGTTTTGAGCATTTTCACATACATTCTGGCCGTCTCTGTTTCCGAGGAGATTCTGAATACGCTACTGATTGGTTTATGCTTGACCACAGCTTACACTCTGGTGACATTGATGACTCTCTTCTGGCCAAAAGTATGCCGGCGCGGTCATGCCACCTGGACCCTGCTCACCTCTATGTCTGTTCTTGCCCTCTGGCTTATTTTCCCTCAGATCCCTTCTTTTTTTAGAGAAATCCATCTTCCTCATCCTATCTATGTCTGCTGGATAGTGAGTCTGTTGACTTTTTTAACGGTCGCCATTATAGATAAAAGACGCATAAAATCAGGTTAAGCGCTTAAAGAGATGCTTTTTGTCATCGACATTAAGAAAATGGGGACTGTCCCTTTTAGTCCTTATTTAAAAGAAGATAGGGACTGTCCCCTTTTTAGAAAATGGAATAAGGTGTCGGCAGATTTTATGAGTAATTCAGGAGAATAGGAAAAGAAATAATATTTGTGGTTTTCCCTAGTCTTGCTCTTATTTTTTAGACAAGACGTTTTGGTTGTCAGGGGAGGATAGCCTATGGCAAAGAAAAAAATGCTGTGTCCCTTTTCAAAAAAGTTGTGCCGTGAGTGTGCTCAGTATAGAGGGAGGCACTATTATCTCTGCTATTGCTCCAAGTATCGGGGATATTTAGGGGATCCTGAGGAGCCAGTTGAACAAAAGTCATGGCACAGCGGGGCTAGCCAGAAGTTTGACATGCCTTCGCCGCTGCCGCCGAGTTCGACGTGGTTAATCCTCAATGAATTTGCAGAAAGGAAAGGGAAATGATACAGGATTTTGTTTATTCAAGAGCCAAAACTGTAAAGGAAGCCCTTGATTTGCTTGAAAAGTACAAGGATGACTACAAAATCATCTGTGGCGGGCAATCTCTGCTTATTCTGATGCGCCAGGGATTGGTTGCACCGGCGAATCTCATCGATATCAAGGGCGTTGAAGAGCTTAATTACATCAAGTTCAAGCCGAAAGGCGGGCTAAAAATCGGTGCTGTAACGACTCATAGTGAAATACAGAAATCATCGTTAATCAAGAAGCATTACCCTGTATTGATTGACATGGAAGAGAACTTGGCTTCTGTTCAAACCCGCAACTGGGGGACTATTGGCGGAAACCTTTCCCATGGAGACCCGGCAGGCGACCCGGGACCGGTGTTTATTGCCTTAAACGCCACGGTGAAAATGGCCAATAAGGAAAGAGAACGGTCTATTCCCCTGGAGGAATTCTTTATTGACTACTTTGAGACAGCACTCGAGGAAGGTGAGCTTCTGCTTGAAGTTCAGCTGCCAGTTGTTCCTCCAAAAACAGCCACAGCGTATGAGAAGTTCAATATCATCAAGAACGATCAAGGCATCGTCTCTGTTGCGGCCTCAATAACCTTGGACAGTAGAGGTTCCACTTGCACAGACGCACGGATTGCGCTTGGAGCGGCTGCCTCAACTCCCATCCGCGCAAGAAAAGCAGAGAAGTTGTTGATTGGGCAAAGGCTTGATGATGGCTTGCTCGAGAAAATCGGCAAAAAGGCTTCACAGGAAGCTGACCCTGTGGCTGACATTCATGCGTCTGAGGAATACAGAAAATATTTAGTCAAAGCTCTTACAAAAAGGATGGTGAAGAAAGCCTGGGAACGAGCCAAAATCATAGCCCGAAAAGGAGGTCTCTGAATATGGAGAAGCGATTATTACATATAACCGTCAACAACGAAACCCACGAGCTTTACGTTGAGCCCAAAAGACTGCTTGTTGAAGTCCTGAGAGATGAACTGGGGCTAACGGGCACGAAAAGAGGATGTAACACTGGAGCGTGTTCGGCATGCACGGTCCTGCTCAATGGTCTACCCGTTAAGTCGTGTTCGGTTTTGGCAATGCAGGCCGACGGCACCGAAATAACCACAGTGGAAGGACTGGCAGATGGAGGGAAACTCAGTCCAATTCAGCGGTCATTCCTGGATCACGGCGCCTATCAATGTGGCTTCTGCACATCGGGAATGCTGATGTCCGCAACCGCGTTATTGAAGGAAAGTCCGAAGCCAGCGAAAGAGCAAATAATCGAAGCTATCCACGGTAATATCTGTCGCTGTACCGGTTACAACAGTATTATAAGAGCCATAAAAGCAGTGGCTGAAGGCAAGTACAAGGAGGAAGAGTGATGAAGAAGTACACAGTCATTAACACTCCTGTCCATAACATTGATGGAATTGCAAAGATAACCGGTAGGGCAGAGTATGCCTTTGATATCCAGTTGCCCCATATGTTGCATGGGAAAATCTTGAGAAGCTCCTATCCCCATGCGAAGATTCTCAATATTAATACAAGAAAAGCAGAAGGTTTGTCAGGGGTCAAGGCAGTCGTTACCGGCAAAGAAACGCTTGGAGTCAAACAGGGAATTTGGAGGCGTTTTAAAGAACTCTGTGATGAAGAAATCCTTGCGAGAAGTAAAGTCCGCTACATCGGAGAGCCAGTCGCAGCGGTGGCTGCGGTTGATGAAGATACAGCCGAAGAAGCGTTGGATTTGATTGAAGTGGAGTATGAACCTTTGCCAGGTGTGTTTGAACCCCTCGAGGCCATAAAAGAAGGAGCTCCACAGCTCCATGACCATGCTGAGCGAAATATAAACGTAACGCGCCATATAGAGTGGGGAGACGTAGATGAAGGTTTTAAAGAGGCAGACCATATCCGTGAGGATTGGTTCAGATGTTCATCACAGCACCATGTGTGCATGGAGACCCATAATGCAGTGGCGAGTTATTCCCTGGATAAGAAGTTAACCGTGTGGACATCCACACAGTCCCATTACTATATTCAGGTTTTGTTGTCCTGGGTGCTTGGACTGAGAGAGAATGATATCAGGGTGATTTCGCGGTATACGGGCGGAGGCTTTGGCAGCAAGTTCGAGCTCGATTCGGCTCAGTTCTGCAGCTCGCTTCTATCCATGAAGCTTTTCAGACCTGTCAAAATCACCCTCACACGTGAGGAAGAATTCATGGCGACCAAACGCCGCACACCTATGTTCTATTATCTGAGGACCGGTGTTAAGAAGGATGGCACTTTTATAGCCAAAGAAGGTCGTGTATTTACAGAGGGAGGTGCCTATACTTCCATGGGAGCCACGGCCCTCTACCTAACCGGATTTTTCCAGGCGTTCCCCTATGTCTGGCCGAGTTACCGGTATGATGGGTACCGAGTCTACACCAATACGGCGCCCACTTCAGCGATGCGGGGTTTTGGAGCTCCACAAGCAACCTTTTGCGCAGAAACTCAGATTGATCTCATAGCGAATGACCTGGGAATCGATCCCGTAGAGATCAGGCGGAAGAATGCCATGTACCCCGGTTACGAGGTCCCTGGACAGGCAACGATTCAGAGTTGCGGCCTCACCCAGTGTCTCGATAAGATAGAAGATTGGATTCAATCACGGGGAAAACTCCCTCCCAATCGAGGGATCGGCATTGCGGCTTACGGATTCATGTCAGGGGGGATCTTTAACTGGTTTGATACACCTTATGCCTTTTCCTCAGCTGTGATACAGATAAACATTGATGGAAAGGTTGACCTCTATGTTGGATCTCAAGATATGGGGCAGGGTTCGAATACCACGATGACCATGATCTGTGCAGAGGAGTTGGGGGTACGTGTCGAGGATATTCGGCTTCATATGGGAGATACTGAGAATTGCCCGGTAGACCTCGGTGCCTGGGGAAGCCGGGAAACACTCATGCAGGGAAATGCTGTCAAAATGGCGGCTGCAAAGGCCAAGCAGCAAATCATCGAGTATGCCGCGGCAAAGCTGTCCCCGAATATTGTTTATGACCTGGATATCAAGGATCAATGGATTCACCTTATCGCCCGCCCTGAGCGGGGTCTTTCGTATTTTGACGTCGTTAAAGAAGCTATACGGGGGAAGGGTGGTCAGCCCATTATTGCCAGAGGACATTACACTCCGCACCGTAAAGGCATGATATCACCGGCATACAGTTTTGGTGTCCAGGCTGTTGAAGCAGAGGTTGATCCGGATACCGGCAAAATTACACTCAAGAATTGTGTGACGGCACATGACTGTGGGCAGGTGATTAATCCAATAGGTGTTGAAGGACAACTTGAAGGGGCCATGGCTATGGCAGCGGGGTATGGTTTTACCGAAGACCTTCCGATGGACGAAGGCAAGATTTTAAACCCGAATTTAGTCGATTATAAAGTTCTGAGGGCGACGGAGATGCCTGAGACAAAGGTTATTGAAGTGGAGACCTATGAACCTGAAGGGCCATTTGGAGCCAAGGAGGCGGGGGAGGGTCTTACGAATCCGACAGCAGGTGCTCTGAGTAATGCGGTATTCCACGCTGCAGGTGTCAGCATCAAGAATCTCCCAATCACTCCAGAAAAAGTTCTTGAAGCACTCAGAGAGAAAAAAAAGAAAAAAAGCAAATAAGGAGGACACATCGTGGGTTATAAATGTCCATCTTGCGGAAAGATATGGCCAGACACTATGGATCTGGCCCGGCACGTATTTGGAACCGGAGACCAGGCCCACAAAGATTGGGTCAATTCAAAGGGGCTTAATTTTATTGAGCTCTTGCTTATCCAGACTATGGAACCCGGGAACAAGGGCTATAAGACTTTAGCCGAATTGCTTGAGAAAGAAGCAGAGAAAGTGGATTGAGAACACTCAGACAATCTGAATTTATGGAGGAAGTATGTTATTAGAAGGCAAATTCACACTCAAAGCACCGATTCAAAAACTGTGGGATACACTCTTGCAGCCGGAAACCTTGAAGGCTTGCCTCCCAGGTGCGGAGAAGATAGAACTCATTGATGAGAGGACTTACGACTGTGTAGTCAGGCAAAAGGTCGGTCCGATTTCCGTAAGGTTCAAGTTCAAATCTATCCTGACGAGAGTCGAACCTCCAAATCATATCGAAATGGGAGGTGATGGATTGGATATGGGCAAGGCCGGCCGTTTCACTCAGAAAACCAGCATAGATTTAAAAGAGACAGCTGGAGATGAAGTTGAGATTTCATACAGGTGTAATGCAACCATAGTCGGCAAATTGGCAATGTTTGGAGATCGAATTTTAAGGGCCAAAGCGAAAAAGATTGAAGCCGAGTTTACACAAGCCCTGAGGGAAAAGCTTAAAAGTGTTGCTTGAAGAATGTCTAAGAAAGTGAAGACAAGCCATTTCTATAAAAGCCAGATCAGATTGGTTGGTTCTCTTCCATTTTGAGCGTGTAATTGAATGATTAAAATGCACGGAAATGGCATCGCTCCCTTCAGATTTTTAACGCCATTCCCTCACCGTCCCCCTCGGTGCCTGCGTAACTCCGCACTCAAGGCATGTCACTTCGAACCGGATGTCTGGACTCAATCATTTTTCATCACATTGATCCTTACGTGCTCAAACATACTCGGCGGCCGATTTCATCGGCTTCCCTCGTTGGCCGGTTCGAGAAGGCTAAATCTTCAAGGTCGCTTCTTCCATTCCCGTGTATTTTACCCACACTATCTGGAAGAGAACCGATTGGTTTAAATTACAGAGTTTTCTCCTCTAATGAGAAATATCGCAAGCTCTAGCCTTTTTCTTGACATAGTTTTGCTGAAAAAGTAGCATTCAGCCTGTAACAAAAGCATTAGATTAGATATAAATCGAGTTATATTTTAACTGAAAGGAGGATGATATGGGATTAGACTGGCTAAAAAAAGATAAAGAGCTCAAGGACCATTCCCTTTGGGGGAAAGAGCATTGGGGCACTGAGCCTCCCTGCACCATGTATGAAAAGAGGCCTATCCTCGATGCGGCTGGGAAAGAAATCAAGGGTCTTTATTCGGCCTGGATTATCCTCAATAATCCCGCGCAGTACAATTCTTACACAACCAAGATGGTGAAGGGGGTCATCGCTGGATTTCAGAATGCCTCTCTGGACAGGAGTGTGGTGGCCGTTGTGTTTACCGCTGCGGGTGACAGGGCTTTTTGCACTGGAGGAAACACCAAGGAATACGCGGAGTATTATGCGGGAAGGCCCAACGAATACGGTGAATACATGGATCTGTTCAACGGAATGGTTGATTCCATCCTGATGTGCAAGAAACCGACTTTATGCCGGGTCAATGGAATGCGGATTGCCGGCGGGCAGGAAATCGGAATGGCCTGCGACATCGCCATCTCTGCGGATACGGCGATTTTTGGTCAGGCCGGTCCCCGGCATGGCTCCGCTCCGGACGGAGGCTCTTCGGATTTTCTCCCCTGGTTCCTGAGTATTGAAGACGCGATCTGGAATTGTGTCTCTTGTGAGCTGTGGAGTGCCTACAAGATGAAAAGGCTCGGCCTGATCAGCAAGGTGGTGCCTGCGATTAAACAGGAAGATAAATTCATCCGCAACCCCTCTGTGATCACGGATAAATACGTGGAAGATGGAGAGATCGTCTATGGCGAGTTCCTCAAGGGAGAAGAGGGAAAAAAGGCTCGGGAATTCCTGAAAGCCGCCACCGTTGATTTTGAGCTTCTGGATAAAGCTGTTAACGACATAGTCTGGAAATTCACCAACCTCTTTCCAGGCTGTCTGATAAAATCTCTGGATAGCGTGAGAGCGAAGAAGAAGTATTACTGGGATATGGCCAAGAATTACAACCGTCACTGGCTGGCTGTGAACATGATGACAGAAGCCTATATGGGGTTCCATGCCTTCAACTCCAAGAAGATAACCGGCCAGGATGTTATCGACTTTGTCAAGTACAGACAGTTGATCTCCGAGGGGAAGTCCATTGATGAGGCTTTCATGGAAGCTGTCTTACCCAAGCCCAAGGAATAAAGCTAGAGAAGGATAGAGATCGTCGATAGCGACACCACTAAGCAGAAGGCAGAGGAGGGTTCGCGGGTGGAAAAAAAGGAAAGCCAGGACAGGATGACAGCCAAAGGTATCACATGGGATGACGTCGAGATCCTGGTCATCGGTGCAGGGACGATGGGAGCGAGCCTCGCTCAAGCCTATGCCCAGAACGGTTTCACCGTCGGGATGGTGGATGTCAGCGATGAGATTCTGGAGCGTGCCCTTCAGACCATAAACAGCGAGCTCGATGCCGGCAAGAAAGCAGGTGTCTTTTCTCCTTCTCAGGTTGAGGAAATAAAGGGAAGGATCCTCGCCACCAAAAGCTACGAAGAAGCCTGCAGAGGGAAGAAACTCGATCTCGTCATCGAGACCGCCACAGAGGACATCGAGATTAAAAAAGAGCTCTTCCAGAAGCTGGACGAACTCTGCGCGCCGGGCGTTGTCCTGGCTTCCAACACTTCTTCACTGGATGTCAATATTCTGGCGAAAGAGACAAACAGGCCGGATAAGGTTGTCTGGATGCATTTTTTCTATCTCCCCCATAAAAACCGCGCCGGTGAGTTTGCGGGCACGGATACCGCCTCCAAAGAAAGCCTCGATAAGGCAGCGAAATACATGAAGCTGGCCGGAAAAGTAGCCACTCCCATCCTCAGCAGCCGCAAAGGAGGAGCGGCGGATGTGATCTTTGTCTCTCTTCTGCTGGAGGCAGCCCGGATGGTCGATGATGGATTCGATGTTCCCTGCATAGAGGCCGCGGGGAAAAAGGCTTTCAGCATGCCGATGGGATTCCTCCGTTTAATGGATGCCAACGGGATTCCACTGGGGATTCACACCATGCATTCCTTTTCCGATTCCTCGAATCCCGGTGACCCCCTTTATAAAGCCTACGACAATTTTTTCATTCCGCCGGAGAGCTATAAGAGGTTGTTGGATAAATACCAGAAAGCCGAGGATAAATCCAGCGTGAGATGGGTTTCTGGAGATGATGCGAAAACAGAAGCAAAGGATTTGATGCTCATCGATACGCTCAAGAATCGATTTCTGGCTGTCGCGTTCATGACCTCTGTGGAAGTCTTGGAGGCAGGAGTCATCGAGATGGATGAAGTGGATAAACTCTGCCAGAATGCGTTTCTCTGGAGGGAAGGCCCCTTTGCCTTAATGAATAAGATGGGGATGATGGAGGTTATGCGGATTGTCACCGAAAGAATGGAGCTTTCCCACAGAAAAGAGATCAACTTTCCGATTCCCAGGCTCCTGATTCACCAGGCCCAGAAAGGAGAACCGTGGCCTCTGAAGCTTACACCCATCATCTTCAGCGTGGAGCAGAAT
>Ga0209635_10001398_pt1 | contig 17878 bp, 16 predicted proteins | sample DeeMarSWOR230_32_FD_187463 | JGI IMG/M metagenome (GOLD analysis project Ga0209635, IMG submission 187463) | Marine sediment microbial communities from White Oak River estuary, North Carolina - WOR-2-30_32 (SPAdes) (version 2) | ecosystem: Environmental > Aquatic > Marine > Intertidal zone >... | reverse complement strand
CTACATGGCCAGAAAAATGAAGATAGAACCTCTTTCAGGACATAAAGTGATCAGGGACCTCGTTGTGGATTACAATGGAGAAAAGAGGTAACGTGGAGGTCGCCATCTTCCATCTCTCTTTTTTTTGACATATTTAGCCCGGAATTCCCTGATAGTTTGAACATCTGGAGTCAGCGCATTGGGAAAACTGACTAAAATTTCTTGCAGTACCTCATCAAAGGATGCCACAATCTTTTTATTCAGTACATTTATTACCGCTTTCTCTACTCTCTCGTCTAATGGTATTTTTTCCCAAAAAAGGAATCAAAAAGGGTTCCTTAACCACCATTTATGGCCAGTAACTTTCCCTTTGCCATTTCTCACATCAATCAACACAAAATCGTCATCTAAATGTTCTTTCATAATTTTTCCAATATTCTTTTCTCCCCTCAACAAAACACCGTGTTTGTTGAGTTCTGGAATCACTCCATTCAAAATGTACTGATATGGTATTGGTTCCCCTCTTTCTGCAATCAATTTCTTGGCTGTCTCTATAACAATTCTCTCATACTTTTTTCTGTCAAATTCAGGCTCTGCTACGAGCTTCTTTAGCTTCTTGGGCTTAAGGAATCTTATGTAGTAATCTCCAATTGCACTTTCATAGGGATGCAATAATCCCTTTGCTGAAGCTCTTGCAGGTGGTTGATAAATTATCTTCTCAAGAGAGAACCCGGACGAAACAACAGCTCTTATTATACAATTCCAGATTCTCATATTTGTGTTGTGAAATGTTACCGTCATATATCTTCCAGGCTTCAACACTCTGTATATCTGTGCGAAGGCTGCATGTAGCATTTTTTCGTATAATTCACAATTCTTATTTCTCTCAGGGCTATCACTGATCACGATTTCGTTCTCAAAATCAACATCAAATCTTAACCAAGATGACCACATATAATCAAGCTCAAAATATGGAATGCTGTCGCCATAGGGTGGGTCTGTAAAGACATAATCAACACTATTGTGCGGTATGAAATCAGTCAGTTCCAGTACATTTGCTGTTTTAATCAGAATATTCTTGTTAGCTACCAAATCACTGAATTCATCAGCTTCATCAAAGCGTCTGATTAGGCTGTTTGACTCTTTTTTCCCTCTTAAAATCTTTTTGAATCTGTTCCTAAAGCAATTCCAGAGGTTTACTTCAAAATGCTTAGGAGGAATCCAGTACCCTCTTGTGGCCCAACTTCCCACCTCTTGGGTTCTCTTTATTTCTCCAGTTTGTCTCCCTCTTCTTTCTATGACAAAAACCAATTTGCTTGCCTGAGGAAGAGTGCTTGAGAACACAAATCTCATCATTTCTTTCGAAAGTTCATCTTCAATTTTCTCAATCGCATCATGCAGCACTGAAAGCCCTATTAAAGCTCTTTTTGTAAATAGATCAGAGACCTTCATTCCTTTATGGACATTTATCCTTGTATTCCAGATTAATTCATTATCAGGAAACCAATAGGGGATTTTCATATCATCGATTTTGTCCAGTAATTGCAGATCGTTTTTGTTGATGGGTTCCCTTTCAAATGTCTTGCCGCCGCAGTGAGGACATTTATACCAGACTTTGGTTGGTAATTCAGAATCATTCTTATCAGTTTCCCAAATAAGATGTGATGCAGTGACTTCGTACTTACAGCACCTGCATGTGGTTTTATAAAATGACAATATCTCATCTTTCACGTTTTTTCTAATAGTATCATATGCTCTTTTGAATTTTTTTATGTCGATTGGCATTGCGGTCATTCTTGTGATAAAGGTTGCCATTGGATCCAGATCAACTGCAATAGCTTTTCTCCCTAATTTCAGTGATTCTATAGCAGTCACCCCGCTTCCACAAAAAGGATCCAGCACAATTTCTCCTTCTTTTGAATAGGTTTTGATGTACTCATTGACAATATTGTGAGGTTTTCTTGCCCAGTATTTATGCATCAAATACATTGAAGTATGAGTTTTTGGTACTAGTGCAGAATTTATGCGATCCATTATTCTTGAAGACAGATTATCACCTTATTAGGCTTTTCCTTATGACCAATGGGTAACTTACCCTTGAGTAACCCTAGTTCATACATCTTGTTATTTCAGTCTTTCACACTAGTCTTTGAATTTGTGGAGTTTTCTACTTGAAAGTTTTTCAAACTTGAAAATCTACCCTCTCTGATAAACCTTGATATATTTATCTAGAGTTTCTCGCCAGGCGGGGAATTCTTCAGGCCTTCTGGGATATCGTTCATAATGATCTTTCACATGTCTCATGAGCGTGAATGCTCGATACATCCGGTACAGGAGTCTTGGACTTCTCCAATGTTCAAGAAATGTCTGTAGTATCCCATCTCCTTTATAGGGGGTTTTTCCTTCCATCAGTTGTTGAAGCTCATCATCAGTAATCACATTTTTCAGAAAATAGTCTAATTCCTCATCAGATAAAGATACCAAGAAATCTCTTGCCACAATCAAAACTGCATGCTTTTTCCCATATTCTCTGGCAAAATCATAGTTGTACTTCCACATTCCTCTTGTAGAAACATCATTGTTCTCTACAGCTTCTGCTGAAGTGCTCGCTGCCAAGTATCCTGCTGTGACAGCAGGGGCAATTCCCCCACCAGTCAAGGGATTCACATGGCTGGCAGCATCTCCGCACACCAGAAACCCTGGATAAACCATAGATGGGAGTGGTCTTCCCAAAGGTACTAACCCAAATCCAGGAAATTCTCTTCTCTTAATCTTGGATTTAATACCCAGAGCTTCTATCGCTTTTTCAAGCGTTTCCTCAAGAGACGTTCCACCTTGCTCTAATCCGCCAGCACCCACATTGAGCTCATATTCACTCTTGGGAAAGCACCACACATAACCTGAAGGTAAAATATTCTTATCCAGAAGGAGCATAGCATATTCCATTTCAATAGGTTCCTCCAGGATGAGATTCTCTTTGTATGCTAATCCCAGGAATTGAGGTTCAGAAAAAAGCTTCCTTCGCAAAACAGAAGAAACACCACTGCAGTCTATGGTAACTGTGCTGTAGATAATGGAATCTTTTGTTTCAACCCCTCTTACTGAAGATTCCACAACAGAGCTTTTCACAGTTTCGTGGCAAACTTCTGCACCCTTATCCAGTAAATTCTCAAGCATGGTCTGTCCAACCTGCCATCGATCTATCATGCAGGTAGGACCTGTAATACGAGATGTATGTCCAGATGAAGAATAGATCTCCAGCCCTCTTAAAGGATAGCAATCAATAGAAAGATTGAACTCATTTCTTAGCCAATCAACTATTCTCTGCGGCGTCATTTCGCCGCATATTTTCCTGCCAATGAATTCTCTTTCATTTTTCTCCATAATGCAGACATTCAGATTCCTTTTTAAAGCAGTGAGCCCTGCAACAGCACCTGCCATACCGCATCCTACAATAACAACATCATATACCTCTTTTGGATCAGTTTTTCCCACATAACTTGATTTATTTTCCCCAGACCATTTCCAGGGACCAGAATTCTCCGGTTCAGGGGTTATCTTCCTAAAGAAACGAAAGAGACTATAACCTGCAGCCATACCCATTACTGCTAGAACAACCTTTTTGAGAAAATCTCGTCTGGTCAAAGACTCTTTTTCTAGCATCAATACAAGTTTCCATTTGATGCATAAAAGGATTTCTCCCATCTAAGGAACATAACGCAGATTACAAAGTAAAATAGAATTTGTTGGAAAAATCGGTGTGCAAAATGTTAGAGTTACAATTTAGGCAATAAATCCTCCCGATCTTCTTGTTCTTTTTGATGGCCTTCAGTCATTCCAGAAAGGTTTCTGTTCGCTTCACTACCCAAGTCATGGTCACAACTCGTCAAGCAGCTCTTTGACAGAAGTAACTTCCTTGACACGACCCGCTTTGATATCTTGGTCGCTCTTGTGAAGTGCTTCCATCGTTTTTGAATTATTGAGAATCTCAACTGAATCAATGAGTGCTTCAACATCTTCTCGTGTAACCATTTTCTCTTCTATCCTTTTTAGAGCTTCATATATATCTTGAATTGTGGCCAATTCGGGCATATTTTCCTATTGAGACCTAGTCCTATATAAGGATTGTGACTTACATGTTCTTCGTGCAAGAGATATACGCACGATATTTGATCAGAAGCTCCACTCCCACCCTTTAAGAACAACCCCTTCAGAATTGTTGGGAGCTGGAACTAAAAAAACTGAAGATGAAGATCTAACGAGGTGAAAACTTAATTTTTTTCTACCTTTAGCAGATTTGAATATGCAGTCAAAGGATTTCCTCACGTGGTCGTCTCTAGTGCCTGGTGTCAAATGTACAAAAAAAGGTCGTTAGGTTTATAAGCACCTGAGCATAGACACACAGGAGTAAAATGACTCCAGTAAGCACAGTAAAGGATATCGGATACAAAGTGCTCAGCACAAATGAAGATGGTACTCCAAAGCAAGTGTTACGCTGTTTCATAAAGGAAGGGGAGTACGGTAAGTTTATCTCTTTAGAAAAGCACTGGGTACAGAAGATCAATGGAGACAATATAGAAACTAAATGGGCCAGATGGTCTGTCAATTTCCCCTACAATAAAGATGATGCGTTACGACTTTCTGGATTTATTGGAGAATTAGTTGAAGACGCCATAAATAATGAATTCGCTGAGTGAAGCTGGAAGAAATTATTCTTTCACTCCATCTCTTTTAGTATACATTTAAAGGATTCTCAATTTGTAATGCCCTTTAAAGGACCTTGCACATCGTAATTATAAGGCAGTCAGCCCCCCAACTCTTCACAACCACACCAATATGGAAAAGGTTAAAAAGGTGAAAAGAGAGAAGAGAAAGTGATACCATGATTGTTGTTAATACAGAAACTATCACCGGCAGAAAGATCACCGAAGTCCTGGGAATGGTGCGAGGAAATACCATCAGAGCCAAACACATGGGAAAGGATATCATGGCCGGGCTGCGGCACATGGTAGGCGGAGAATTGATAGAGTACACAGAAATGCTCTCCGAAGCTCGAGAAGAAGCCTTGAACAGGATGATTACAGAAGCTGAAAAGCTGAAAGCTGATGCCATCGTTAATGTGCGGTTAACTACCTCTGCTGTTTCTGGAGGAGCTGCTGAGATCCTGGCTTATGGAACCGCAGTCAAATTGGACTAACGAAGGGGTCTCTATGAACTTGTTTGCCAAGATCGGATTTGCGCTGGTGGCTTTCGGTGGATTAATCTTTTTAGGCATGGTTATCTGGACACTGATCCAGGTACTTGTTGAAGTACCCCTCCCCTGGTACATCCAATTAGCAGTGACATCCATTGTTTTGGGATTCATTCTGATGCTTCTGTCAGCCCTGTATGACCGCTACAGAACAGTGAAAACAGAAGAAGTACACGAGAAAGTGTGATATCATTTCTTTCTGGTTGGCAGCTTTGTCTGCCTCTTTTTTTTGACTGGTTCATTGCCGCATAGATTATCCTTTTTCATTTTTTCATTCTTATTTTTCATTTTGATTTTCTTTCTATTTCTCACTAACCTGAACTGAAATCCACATATTTACTGCAAATTAACCCTCAATCAACATTGATGACCGAAAGCTTTATATGCTATTGATTACTAATATTGTATAGAGAACTTGGCATCAAGCCGACCTCATGGAGGTACAAGTATGAGAAAAACCCAGACGAACCACAGAAAAGTAGTGTACTCACTTTCATTGGTAGCATTGCTTCTGATTTCAGGAATCACTACAGCATCAGAACAGCCAACAGAGAGTTTACCTGCCTTGGTCATTGTAGATAGTGACGAATTAGATCTAGATACTGTTGCAGAGAGCATACGAGGAATGAATGGAACTGTTTCCCACCTATTTCCTCCACAAGTGATTATTGGAACCTTATCTATTGAAGCAGAGGACTACTTACGTGAAAATGCGGAAATTACAGTGTACAGGGGACCTGTCGATGTTACAGAATGTGAGGATTGGAGAAAAGAAACATTGTATGCAGCCATTGCCTGGAACAATAACTACATGGGACTTTCAGTGGATGCAGGGCTGAATGAACCACCAATATCACCAGAGCCTCCTCCTGATGATGCAGAACTGCTTGGTGATGTCAAACCCTACGTGGGTTCAGTACAATATCCGGAGAGCCCCTATGGAGCAGGATTTCTAGATACATCTGAATACCTGGTGGGATCAGTGGCAGTGGGCGTCATATTTTTGGAAAGCAATGGGATGATCGATGAAGATACAGAGAACTGGACAGCAGAAGAGGAGGCCAATGTCACTTCAGAGATACAGAACGGACTTAATTGGTTGTTGCAGCAGGAACCTTCAGCCAACCTGAGCTTTGTCTACGAATGGCACTATCAGGTACCAGTGGGATATGAACCTATTAAGAGACCGCACACTGACGATGATTTGTGGGAACAGCACGCCATGCACTATTTGGGATATACTGACCCTAATTACCTGGTGAACGAGTATACCTTTGTGAACGATTTACGGCAGGCCTACCAGACTGACTGGGCGTTCATCATTTTCGTGGTGGACAATTCAGAAGACGAAGACAATTCTTTCTCAGACGGGCATTACGCATACTCGTTTCTGGGTGGGCCCAGAATGATTCTCACCTACTCCAACTCTATCTGGGGAATTGCCAACATGGATTCTTTAGTGGCTCACCAGACCTGTCACATTTTCTGGGCTCTAGACCAGCACTGCACCAGCCAGGTGGAACGGACAGCTGTATCTGGTTACTTGGCTGGTGAGAATACCAATTCGGAGTGGGATGGTGAATCCTGTTCATCCACAGCACCCTGTATCATGAAAGGAGAACCCATGTACAATACCCAGGTCGAGGAGTCTACCAGAAAACAAATAGGATGGCTGGATTCTGATTATGATGGAATCCTAGACGTTCTGGATACAGTGCCTGACATTACAGTGAACCAGGCGAACGGGATATATTCAGGTACTGCAGCAATTTCTCCGCTGCCCAATGAGAATCCCTTCAAGGAGGGAAATCCAGTCAGCCTGAATACTATTGTTGCAGTGCAGTTCAGAGTCGATGAGAACGAGTGGCAGGAGGCAGAACCTGTGGACGGCTCCTTTGATGAACCAGAAGAGGGTTTCACATTCACCTTTGCTATTGAAATGAGTGGAGAATATACTGTAGAAGTCAAAGCGCAGAACAGTGCAGGAAATTGGAGTGAACCTGCTACCATTACAGTATGTGTGGGAGATCCGCATCTTCAGTCAGAGATCACCATTTCTCCTGAAAAGGTAAATCCCCAGGACACTGTACTGGTGGCAATGACTGTTCACAACACAGGGGACGCAGCTGCCACAGAGGTAATTCCAGTATTGACTGCTCCCGATACAGTGGAAAAGGTTTCAGGCCCAGCACCTGAATCTGCAGATATTCCTGCAGGAGAATCAGCAGCCTTTGAGTGGGTGTACCGGGTCATTGCACAAGAGGAAAGTGGGCTAGCCTTTTCCGGAAATGCAACTGGACACGCAGAAACAGGAGAAGACATTTCTTCATTAGAGACGACGTCCAATACCATTCAGGTGGTAGTGGAACCACTGCGCAACAGTGACATGACTGCACTCCTGTACGGCATTATCGAAGGAGACAGTGTCACACTATTCATGGAAGTACACAACGCAGGAGAGGTTACCTTAGAGAATGTGACCCCTTCAGAAATCACCGTAACCTGTACAGGCACTGCTTCAGTCAGTCTTTTGAAAGGACCATTGCCCCAGACCCTATTGACCTTACAGCCAGGAGACACCAAGATTTTCGAGTGGAAGTATGCCGCCGCCCCAGGAGCCCAAGGGGGTACTGCTCACTTTGCAGGGAATGTCTCAGGAGAAGCAGAAGAAGAGGTGGTCACCTCAGATACAGTCAAAGCCACTGTGGGAATCAAATCGCCTGCTATTTTGACCTCTTTTATTGTGGCCACTCCCCGAGAAGTTGCAGTGGGAGAGACCATTACCGTGGCCATGACAGTGCAGAACCTTGGACAAGCAGAAGCTGTGGAGGTAATGCCCTCTGAATTGAGTGTTTCAGGGACAGGAGAGGTCACGTTGGAATCAGGCCCCTCCCGCACATCAGTACAGGTGGAGGGCCGCAGTTTCCAAATCATTCACTGGACATACACTGCAGTCAAAGAAGGAACAGTAACCTTTTCAGGCAGTGCACAGGGTATCGATGCCAGCACAGGAGGACCATTATCTGTGCCTGCAGACCAATCAAATGAAGTGACCATCAAACCAGGACCTGAAGACACTGATACAGATACAGAAGACACTGATACAGATACAGAAGACACTGATACAGAAGACACTGATACAGAAGACACTGATACAGAAGACACTGATACAGAAGACACTGATACAGAAGACACTGAACCAATTACACCGTCTGTTTCTGATTCTCAATGCGAAAGAGCACAAAGAACCATCAAGAAGGTCAGGGAACTGCTGGAAAAAGCCAGAAACCTACTCGAAGAGAAACAAACCCAGAGAAGGGATGTCCGGATTTGCAGGAGACTCTTTGCAGAAGCACAGATGTATTTTGGACAGGCTGAAACGTTCCTTGAAAATGGCAAGTGCAATGATGCATTGAACAGTGCAATTGCTGCCTTGAAGAAAGTGTATGAACTACTGAGTTGCTTGGAACACATCTAGTTTTCTCTTTTACTTTTACTTTTTTGATTTTAATTTCTTCCCTTTTTACTTTCCTCAATCAAATTAAGTTCTGTGAATTCTTCCCACCCAAAGTGAACCTTCTGGTTTTCGAAGAATTCCCTTGATAGTGAAAGGTTTTTATAATCAAGGTCTATGGAATAGAAACACACTGTTTCAGGGATCTGTTATGAACCAGAATGTCATCTATACTGTGGGTCTTTCAAAAACATATGGAAAGACTGAAGCCTTATGTAACCTCCACCTGGTAGTGGAGAAAGGAGAATTCTTTGGATTTTTGGGCCCCAATGGGGCTGGCAAGACAACCACTATAAGAATCCTCACCGGTCAACTACCTCCAGATTCAGGTAAAGCAGCAGTCCTGGGAATTGATATAAAAAACTCTATAGCAGTAAAAAAAGCAGTGGGCATTGTCCCTGAGGTAGTTACTTTGCCCAGCTTTTTGACAGTTACAGAGTATTTGGAGTTTGTGTGCGGAGTGCGGGAGATAGAATCAGACAGAATTGAGTACTGGCTGGATTTTACAGAACTTTCTGAAAATAGAACCACCCTATGTAGGGATTTAAGTCAGGGAATGAAACAAAAAGTATCATTTGCAGCTGCTTTTATGCATGATCCAGCTCTAGTCTTTCTCGATGAACCTTTTGCTGATGTGGATCCTTTAATGCAGAATAAACTGAAGAAATTCCTGAAAGAATACATTAAACAGGGAAAAACTGTCTTTTTGTCCACTCACATTTTAGAAATTGCAGAAAAACTGTGTTCACGAATTGCTATCATCACCAGGGGAACTCTTACCACCACTGGAACTTTAGCTGAATTACTGGAAGAAGGAAAAGATTTAGAAGAAGTGTTCTTGAACCTGGTGAGATGATGAGTGACCATTTACTGTCTTTGCACCTCAAAGAAGAATGGAGGATGATGACCTCTTATTTCAGTTCAGAAAAGCTTTTTTTCCTATTTCCACTGGTGCTCGTTTTTGTGGGATTTTTAATGGCATTGCTGATCCCTTTCATAGAAAAGGCATTTGACATAAAAGAGCTGTTGGTAGCCTTCCATCTCCTTTTAGGATTGTACGGTCTCTTTGTGGGCGGATTTGGGTTTTTTGCTGATGAAGTAGCCCAAACCTGGTTCGGAGAGGCAAGACTGCTCATTCACATGCATACCATACTCCCAATATCATTCAGGAAGATTTTCATCTGGTTCTACATTAAGGATATTGTGTATTATCTTGTTTTAACATTGGTCCCCTTGTTTTTGGGCGCTTTTCTGTCATTCACCATCCCGGTTGTAACATTTGCCAGGATTGTGGTGTCTTCTACACTCTCTTTTCTGATTGGTGTCTCAGTGAGTTTTTTAGTATCGTCACTGTATGTGCGAAAGCCTTTATCTGCAGGGTTACTCCCTCTTGTTGCAGGTGTACTGTATGTTGCAGGAGTGTCCTACGAGGATTTTCCGCCCTTATCCTTTCTTTTCAGAAAAGATCTTTTTTCACTGGGGTTATCAGTGGCTCTCTTCATTACCTTTTCAGTAATCTCCCTTGCTATTACCAAACCGGTGACCAGAACTACAACGAAAACCTTTTCTAAATCACAGTTATTTTCTCGTGTAGATCCTTTATTAGCAAAAGAAATCATTGATGTGAGAAGAAGTGGAACCTGGCGGATATTGATCACCTCTTATTTGTTTCCTCTCTTCTTTCTGTATGGAATCTTCTATTTTTCAGAAAAACTGTTTAATTTCAGCCTGGATATTCCATTAATATTCTATGCAGTGTTTATTGGATATTTGAGTACCTTGGTGTACAGCTGGCTCAACAATATCGATCCCCCCTCACCTATGGCTGTCCTTCCAGTGACCACATCACAGTTACTCAAGAGAAAGATAAAACTCTTTTCCATGGCTTCTCTTTTGGTGGCTGTTGCATACCTGGTAGCATTAGCGTATATACTCTCTGGCTTGGATGTTTTGCTGTTGTCGGTTTACTGCATGGGGTCTGTCACCTTCTATGTGGCAGCTGTTACTGCGTACCTGTGCGGGTTGTATCCCAATACAAGGCTCTTTGATGGATCTGTTCTGGCGAAGTATTTGGCTGCAATCCTCCCTGTGCTTATTCTATTGAGTATTCTCTCATTGATGAGGTTCCACACAGAGATAGTTGCTGTAGCTTCAGCTGTTTTGATTTTCTCTTTTTTCATGTACAGGAGGCTGGAAGCTAAGTATGAAGGAGCATACCTTTCTTGACCTTGCTTTGACTGTTAGCACTGGCTGACCAAAAGCCCTATGTGTGAGTTATTATGTGTTATAGTAGGCATATGGTACGCGAAATAGGAAGTGAACTCATACATTGACTGCGGAAAACATGGGAAGGTTATTCTTTTTTTCCATTATTGTAAAAAAATGTCATAAAATTGTCTATAAATGTTCAAGTAAAAAAACAATAGAGGAAAAATAATGAAAAAGAAAAAGCTAACGAGGCTGGAAGCTTCTATAATTGCTTGTGCTGCGATTCTCTCAGTTTTCTCAGGATGTATTGGACAGGCAGAAGAGGAGCCAGAAGAAGTACCAGGCATTACTGATCCTGACACTTTGAATATTCTGGCCTACGGTGAGCCTGATCAGTTAGATCCTGCAACCTATTACGATGCGCGAGGTTCTTTAGTGATTCACAACTTGTACGATCGATTAGTGGGCTACGATTCGCCCGATACGAAAGTAATCAATCCCCGCCTGGCAGAGCGGTGGGAAATATCCAGTGATGGTATGGAGTACACGTTCTACCTGCGGGAGGATGCCACATTCCATGATGGATCTCCCGTTACTGCTCATGCAGTGAAGTACTCTTTTGACCGAGTTTTATTGATGAACCAGTCCCCCTCATGGATGATGGCCCGGTGTATGGATTTGAATTCTACCCAGGTTATCGATGAGTACATCGTGAAAATTACTCTGACCAAGCCGTATGCTGCCTTCTTACCTATTCTCTGTTACACTGTGTGGGTTTCTCTTTTTTGAAGGTGTGTACTTTCTTAATCTTGTTCAAGCTGGTGCTGGCTGAGGACCGAAATCTTTATATACAAGCTACTACAATTAATAGTAGGCATATAGTGAAAAAGGAAGGTGAAATTATGCGAAAATTCGGAAAAATATGGAAAGGGATCGATATAGAACCTGCTGACACTCCCATAAATCCCATGTGGGCTAGACCATGTAACTATTGTGGCTGCTGCGGTGGATGCTGCTGCTTTGCAGCAATAAGTGGCTGCAAATAGTTAAAATCTTTTCTTTTTTTCTTTTTATTGCACTTCTTAGATATTGTTTCATTGGTGAGATAAAAACAAGGAGTCGGAAAACTCAGAAAAGAATTTCAAAACAATGATGAATAGAGGTCAGTATAAAATCAGTTTACTTTTGAAAAAGCGGTAGCTTTATAAATTCGGGTTCAGTGCACAACACAATGGAGAAAGGAGACTTCGTCACCATCAATTACACTGCCAGCGTGAAAGACACTGGAAAGATCTTTGATACCACTTTTGAAGAAGTTGCCAAAAAAGAAGGTATCCACACCCAGAATGCCCGGTATGGTCCAGTTACGATTGTTTTGGGAGCAAGACATGTGATTCGTGGATTGGAAAATGCACTGCTCACCATGGATGTGGGAGAGGAGAAAGAAGTAGATATAGAACCGGAAAAAGCCTTCGGGAAGAGAAATAGTTCTCTGATAACCACCATTCCTTTGAGGGAATTCAGAAGACGAGGTCTTTTTCCCAGAGCAGGTATGCGTATGGAGATCAACAATAGATGGGCCACGGTGAGACGGGTCTCTTCAGGGAGAGTCATTTTGGATTTTAACCACCCCCTGTCGGGAAAGGTAGTACATTATTCTGTTCAACTTCTGGATAGGGTGGACAATACCAAAGAACAGATTGAAGCAATCCTCACCCTTTCAGGTGTCCAGGGTGCCGTGACCGAAAAGGAAGGCATGTTTCTTATTTCAATGGAAAACCTGAAAAAAGGGACAGAAAAGAAAGTGCAGAGAATGGTGAAAAGACAAATTGAAAAATATATACCTGAATTGGAGATTTCTTTCTCCTAGCAGAAATAAAGATCTTTCACCTTTTGAATATCTCTTTCTGGTAATTCTCTGGGTTCTCCGATTAGTGAGCCCAGTATGTGGATACGGGCGGCAATTTCTGTTATCGCAGCTGCTTTGTATGCTTTGCCCAAGGTAGTCCCCACTGCTAAGACACCGTGATTCTGGAGTAAGCATGCTCTTCTCTCTTTCAACAGGGGCAGGGCCTGCTCTCCCAATTCCTCAGTGCCTGGAGGTCTGTAAGGAGCAACAGGAATTCGCCCTCCTACATGAGCTGCCACCTCCACCATGTCGACAGGTATTTCTTTGTTCACCACAGAAAATGCACTCGCATACAGGGAATGGGTGTGCACAATTCCTGTAATATCTGGCCTTTTTCGGTAAATGAGGGTGTGCATTGGAGTTTCAGATGAGGGGTTGTGACGCCCTTCTCGTTTGGTACCAGTACTATCAATAACCACAATATCAGTGAGGGTTAACTCTTCATAATCAATACCACTGGGAGTAATGGCAATGGTTCCAGTTTCATCTCTGCAAGAAACATTTCCCAGGGAGGCGATAACCAGCCTGTTGGAGTAAATCCGTTTTGCTATGGTGAGAACCTGCATTTTACTATCCATGACAGCACAGAGAAACAGGTACATAAATACTTGCGGGCACTTTTAACAGTACAGAGTTTGGGGGGAATTGTTAGGTGGAGCACACTGTACAATGCCTTTTAAAGAGTTCTCTCAGCAACCTTAATATTTTTCCTGTGCTCTCGGTGAACCCATATAAAGTTACCAGATGAGGGCACAGCAGGTGATACCATGTATCAATGCTCGGATTGCGATTTCAGAATCGATACAGCAAGAAGATGTCCAGATTGCTATGAGGCATGTCCAGTATGTGGGGCAGAAATGGAAGAGTGCTAAGACGATACCTTTATAGAAGTAAGAAATACTCCCTGCTGGGAGGTGTAGGACTGCGCAAGAATTTCATATGCTTTCAACCCAACAGGGAGTTGACCTACACGCTGCGCAACTTATGTGATACATTTTTATACATGAGTTCTTAAATTTGTCGATGAAAAATTCACGCAAAATTCAAACATGGTGGGACATCTATCTCTGCCTGAATGAAAACGGGAGAATTCACATTGGTGAAATCTGCAAAAGGATGAAATACACGGGGCGGGGGAAAAACAGAGACACTATTAGTCGGTACTTAAATGAAGCTTTTGAAGAGGGTATTATAACCAAACCCCGACTCACCCTGGCCAACTACAGAAAAAGTACGCTCTATGTATACCTCCTTCAATGCAAGGATAACCGAACAGAAATTTTTAGTACCCTTAAAACCCATCCCGATGTGTTGTACATGGCTCTTCTCAATGGGGATTATCAGATACTGTTTACCAGCCGTTCAGACCAGGTATCCCTCACCTGCTCGCACACAATATCCCCCATATTCACCCCTGTGTACACATCGCCCCAGGGCTGGAGCTATTCAGAGCAGCAGTGTCTCAATATTATAACTGACTACACCTATACAGAAGATACCCTCTCCAGGACAGTGCACCGCCCTCTGGACTGGGATTCCCTGGACTGGAAGATATACAATACATTCAGATTGGATTTGCGGATGTCTCTCAAAGATGCTGCTGCACTACTGGATACATCGTACGAAACTATCAGGCTCCGGCTGTACAAGATTTTGCCGAAAACCATACAGATTGTGGGGTTTTTCCCTCAGGGTATGGGGAACTACACCAACCTCTTTTTTCTGATAAAGACTCCCTGTGAACGCAGTTTTGTGTCTGTCCTCTCGAAGCTTCAGACATCTTGTCTGATTTGGCCTCTTCAGGATTACTTGCTCTGTTTAGTATATTTCCAGAATCTAAGTATATTCTTCAAATCAGTCTACAATCTAGAAAAAAAGAAAATTTTTGATGATTATCGTTTTTTGTTTCCTCTGGAATACTTTGATCAGGAATTAGCCTGGAGAAGGGAATCCAGCACCAATTCCTCCACCATCTAGAGTAGCAATATCATCAAAGGGTTCGAAGGGGAATCCCGTTAGCTTATTCATTTCTCTTCACCTCCTATTAATATTGTGAAGAACACTTAAATGCTTATTGGCGAAGATTTATTAATGGTCATTATTGCTCTATGTTGATGGCTGCAATGAGAAAAAATGGGAGAGAATATCAGATTCACAGTGAGGTAAGAAAAGTTTTTATGGATATATAACACAGTGTACTAATGCAGGTTGAAGTATTGGGAAATCAGATTCAATGGTTGAAAATAGTAATGCAGTCAGAGAGTATACAGGGAGACTACAAACGGTTACTCTGTAAGAGTGAGGGAATTACAGCAAATAAGACTGTTTTTTCTGGTACTGGTAATCTTTTCTTTTCAGGTAGTGGAAAGATCAAACAGTTCTACCTGGATGCACAAGATAGTATTGTTTTAAAGAAAACCAGTGTGATAGTCACAGATATTACCACTGAACAGAATCCCTTGTCTGCCAGTTATTTAGATCTGGTCACCTTTTCTGGACCAGGAGCAGTTTTTGTATGCGGGAAAGGGGATTTTGTAGAATTCTACCTGGAAGAGGGAGAAACAGTAAAAGCACGCACCCAGTGTATAATAGCCATGGACAGCACAGTGAAATTTGAATTGGGCAGCAGGTTTTCAGAGCTTTCTGGACCGGGAGCTGTACTTTTAGAGAGTGCCATACCAGAAGAGGAGGAATCGAAGGAACTGACATTTTTTGATCGATTATGATTCGTGAACTGGCCAAAAAGTATGGATACAAACAGGAAATAGTCAAACGGTACATTAGATTATTTGGAGAGGATGTAGAGGAGCTTTTGAAAGCGAATGAAGCTGAACCCAAAGAGTGCATTCGGGTTAATACATTGAAGATTTCACAGTTCCAGTTGGAGAAAAGATTGAGAAAGAGAGGAATTTTATTGAGAGAGGTGGAAAGAGGATTTTTGATTGAAGAAAGCCCTTTTTCTATCAGTTCCACGCCTGAGTACTTATTAGGGTATTTTTACATACAGGGAATTGCAGAGATGCAGATTGCACCATTATTGAATCCAGGTGATCTAGTGATTGATATGTGTGCAGCCCCTGGGGGGAAGACCACACATTTAGCTCAAATAATGGGGAATAAAGGGGTGGTAATAGCTTTAGATGTGAATAAAGATAAAATAAAAGCGTTGAAAGCAAATATCCACCGGTTAGGGGTTACCAATACTATTGCGTATTTTGTGAGTGCTCTAGATTTTTCTTTTAAAGCAGAGCGAATCTTGTTGGATGCGCCCTGCACAGGTTCGGGCATCATTCGAAAAGACCCTACCAGGAAATATTCGAGGGATTCTGCAGACATTGAATTTTGCTCGAAATTACAGAAAGACTTGATAAGAAGAAGTATTGGAAACTTGAAAGATGATGGAGTTCTGGTGTATTCCACCTGCAGTCTAGAGCCTGAAGAGAATGAAATGGTTATCGATTGGACAGTAAAGAATTTCCCAGTGAAAGTGGAGCCTATTGACTTCTCAGTGAATGGTGCCCCTGCTGCAGAAGGGTTTACTCACCCTCTTGGTGAAGAATTGCATGATCAGATAGCTTTGTGCAGGAGAACATTCCCTCATGTCCATGACTGCAATGGCATGTTTGTGGCAAAGCTGAAAAAGAGGTGTTAATTGACAGATCTAAGTATCTGCTCTAATGTGCAGTGACTAAATGTCCTGATCAGTGTTTATAAATGCCAACAGAAATCCTTATAAGTATGTTCTCATATTAGACATATCTAACTAATTCAGATACAAAAGAAAGGAGGTGCAATTATGAAAAGAATTTTTATTTTGGTGGCAGCTGCGATTTTGATTGTAGGCATGATGCCGATGCATGCGCAGGAAGAAATACTGTTGAGAATTGGTTGCCAGGATGAACCCAAGACATTAAATATTTGGAAAGCTACTGATGTGTGGTCTGTGCACGCATGTGCATGGTTCTACCCAGCCCTGTACTACAGAAAGCCGGTGACGTTAGAGCCGATGCCAGATGTGTGTTATATTACTCTCGATGAAGTGTATGCAAACAGTCCTGATGGGTTGACCTTTACGTTCCCATTGAGAGATGACGTCTCATGGGACGATGGAATGCCCGTGACCGCATACGACTTCGAATTCTACTACACCATTATTGTTGAACTGGAAATTCCAGACTACATTCCCATTTACGAGGATGTAGAGTACGTCAGAGCAATTAATGACTACACGCTGGAAATGAAGCTCATAAAGTGTACTCCCCTGTTCGAAGAATCCATCATCTACACCAGCGCTGTACCAGAGCAGCAGTTCGGACCAATGCTGGAAGAAGCACGAGGTACTGAAGTTCCCATGCAGCACTTCTTGGACTTGCCTGTGGATGAACCTATCAGTGCTGGACCATTCTCCTTCGATAGGTGGGAGAAAGGATCATTTGTCAAATTGGTGACCAACCCTGATTACTACGGTAAAGGAAGAACAGTAAACGTTGAAGGTCAAGGAGAAATCACAGAAGGACCTTTCTACGATGGACTGCTTTTAAAGTTGTACGGTACTACTGATGCAGCATTGCTGGGTATCCAGAAGGGCGAAATCGACTACATCTGGTGGAATTTGGACCCAGGTTATATCGCTCAAGTTCTAGGAAACCCCGACATTACCATCGAGAAATCAGATGAGCTGGGATTCTACTACTTGGCTCCCAACATTGCCAGAGAGCCCTTTGACGATCTAGTACTGCGTCAGGCTTTAGTTTACCTGGTAGACAAAGAATTCATCGTCTCCCGTGTATTGCAGGGATATGGTGGAGCTGCTCACTCTGTGGTAATGCCTGCTGCCGGTGACTGGTACTGTGAGACCAACCATTTCGGAAGTGGTATGTCTACAGAAGAAAGAATTGCCAAGGCCACAGAAATGCTGACTGCAGCTGGGTATACTGTACCTTATGCCGGGTATCCTGACAGTGTCATTAAGCTGCCAGACGGCACTGATATGAGACCCTTCGAGATTCTGACACCA
>Ga0209635_10001397_pt1 | contig 17884 bp, 19 predicted proteins | sample DeeMarSWOR230_32_FD_187463 | JGI IMG/M metagenome (GOLD analysis project Ga0209635, IMG submission 187463) | Marine sediment microbial communities from White Oak River estuary, North Carolina - WOR-2-30_32 (SPAdes) (version 2) | ecosystem: Environmental > Aquatic > Marine > Intertidal zone >... | reverse complement strand
AGGTGTTTTTGTAATTCTCTATAAATATCTGATTTTTCAGCCATATTTGATCTTTATGATTAAAACTATATAAAATCTTTAATTGCATTTTAAAACTAGAAAAATACAAAAGTGTAAAATATATTTGAAGCAACAATAATAGGACATTTTATTTTCTTCCTACAATAATATAATGCTCTTTTTTTTCTAATGATAAAATTTGAAATCCAGTCTCGATCATAATAGTCTCAACCAGATTTGGATCTAACCATGAACGCCTAGTTTTATAGTATCTAATGGCATTTCTTATGCCAATTCTAAATATTACACTAATAAATTTCCATTTAGGGTAAACTCCACTTCTGTCATGCAATATAAATATTCCATTTTTACCTAATATCCTAAAAACTTCTCTTATTGACTGTTTCCAATCATTGAAGTCATGTAAACTGTTAAAACATGTTGCCAAATCTACATTATTTTCCTCAATCGGGATGTTTTCGGCATAACCCTTTTTAAATTCAAAATTATAAATTCTTTGTTCTTTAGCTTTTTTAATGGCAGTGTTTATCATAAGCTCTGATGAATCGACACCTATAATTTCAGTATTAGGTACTACTTTCTTTAATTCAAAAAGCAAAAAACCAGGACCACATCCAATATCTGCAATCTTCCCATTTTCATTAAAATCATATCTTTTCATGAAACTGTTTATCTTCTTTATAAAGGATGTATACCTTTTTCCAATTCTATTTTCCACTGATTTTATAAACCTTTCTGATCGTTCCTCTGTCCATTCATGCTTTTTATGTTTATGTCCCATTTCTAATTTCTCTTGTTTCTCCGATCTTTTAGATTTTTCCATTCTTCAGGTATTTGAGAAATCTTCTCCCTTCCGGTAGGTTGATGAAGTTTCTTACCTAAAGGGCGTACTTTTAATTTGCCTTGAAAAAATTGTTTTATTCTTGTTTTAGTTATGTTAATATACTCAATTTCTTTATCGACACCGATCACTTTTCTATTATGTTTAATTCCAGCAATTAAACTTGATCCTACTCCGCAATACGGATCTAGTATATAATCGTTTTCATTGGTTAAAGCTAAAATACAGCGTTCTGCTAATTCTACGGGAAATTGGCAAGGATGAATTGTTTTTTCAGGGTGATTTGATTTTACATTTGGAAATTCCCAAAATGCACTATTCCAATCATCAAAAAGTATTTTCCATACATCAGAAGGGTTTTTTCCGAGAGGATCTCCTGATGGTTTTCCTTTATTAGGACCTTTGTATGCTCTTTTACCCGGATATTTCTGAGGAACTCGAACTTTATCTAGGTAAAAAATATAATTATCAGTTTTGGTAAACCATAAAATCGTTTCATATCTCCCGGAAAATCTATTTTGGCAATGCAATCCATGCCCAAAATGCCAAATAATTCTATTTCTTAGCTTAAGATTATATTTTTTAAAAATTTTATAAAAGTAAAAATCTAACGGGTATACCTCGCCATCTTTAATATAATTACCAATCTCCCAACATATACTTCCATCATCAGCTAAAGTTCTAATTAAATCTTGAATAATTTTCTCTTGTTTATTCAGATATTCTGCTAATTCTAATTCAATTTCATAATCTTTACCTAGATTATAAGGAGGAGATGTTATTATCAATCTAATTTGTTTATCTGGAATAGTTTTTAAGAACTCTTTTGATTGACCTCGATGTAATATAATTCGGTTATTTATATTGAATTCTGTAGAAATTTTTCCGAATTCTGGAGGTTCTATGATTTTCTTTTGAATCATAACAAGCTCTTTAATTAATTTAGAATCTATAAATAATAATTAAAGGTTTTTAAAGAAAAGTATAATTATTAACTTATTAATTACACTAAATTATTTCTTAAAATAATCAAAAAAGACGTATGCTTTTTATACCAATTAGAGGTAAAAGTTAATTGGTGGGCAAAAAACAAATTATCATTTCATTATTACTTCCTTTCGTAGTGCTTATTGTTATACCTGTTTTTTTATTAATATTTTCTACTGAGATCTCTTCTTTATTTAATTTAAATCCAATACTAATTGTATTAAGCGTTATTGTCCTCATTTGTGGGTTTTTTTTGTTTTTAAGATGTATTTTAATATTCCATAGAAAAGGTTTGGGAACTTTGATGCCAATCTCACAAATCCAAACTAAAAAATTGGTAATTAAAGGACCGTATAAATATGTCAGAAATCCAATGATTATCGGAGTGATAATCATGCTCCTTGGAGAATCTCTTCTATTCGACTCGTTAGCTATTTTCATATTTTCTTTAGCATTTTTTATTTTAAATATAATATATATTCCCTTATTTGAAGAAAAAGGATTATTGAAAAGGTTTGGGGAAGAATTTGCACGTTATAAAAAACAGGTTCCAGCTTGGATACCTAAATTAAAGCTTAGTAAATATAATCGCGATAAAAATTTAGATTAGATTAATATTAACTCTTGTTATTCTTCATTATTTTTCTCTAATTGCTTTTTTTCTCTTATCAAAAAAATATAAACAAGACGCAATAGACCATAAGAAAGAAGATATTACCCAGATTATTTCTGAAAAGACAAATTCAAAATATCCTATACTGATATAAATTATCTGAAGAATAGTAAATATAACACCAGCTGGAATAGCTAATATTAATAATATTTTGTATTTTTCGATATTCTTATAAAGAAGAATGAACCCTATTCCGTTATATATAAGCATCCAAATCCAAAAAAAATTAATCATAGCTCTAGCACGATCTGAGAATGGTTTAGTCCCTGTTATTGACGCAAGTAATGGTCCAAAAAATATCATAAAAATGGAAATAAATATAAAAGCTATCCCAAAGATTAACCATATCTTTTTCCAGATTTGCTCAGAAACCATTTTTATCTTCTTATTTTTTAAATGGATTTGGAATCCACTTAGATACTTTTTGTTTATAGGTTAAATATTGGCTACCAAATTTCTCTTCTAAAATGGACTCTTCGAAATTTACCATTTTATCATATACCAGAAATAATATAAAGAAGAGAACAACTGAAATCAATGAAATTGAGAAAGCTATAAAAGCGACATAAATTAGTAAGATTCCGAAATACATAGGATTTCTCACGTGACTAAAAATTCCAGTAGTTATAAGGTTGTTTGGGGGTTGATGTGAATGAAATAAATCTCGATGTGATATTAATATAAAAGTAATAGCAATAATTAGAATACCAATAGATAATGGCAAACGTATGAATAGAGATATATAATGATTTAAAATTGTAGATATTTGGAAAAATTGAGAGTCTAAAATCCAAAATGCCATAAATATTATGGGTAATAATGCATGATATATATGGGCATGTGGAATTTCTCTTTCATGACCTTCATGTCTTTTTATTTTCATTATTTAAACCTTATTTGTAATTTATAATAATAAAATTAAATCTCTGTTATTTATTTTTGATAGAGTCCAATTTTTCATTTTTTTTATAATTTTTTTATGTACTGAAGTCAGTGTATACTAAATCATAGATATATAATGTCAGCTAATTAAATATTTTATAATAAATTTAGGCTTAATACCATTACAAGCATTCCAAGGATGATACCTATGATTGAAAGATGTTCGAATCCGCAATCTCGAGATGCAGGGAGTAATTCATCGAGAGAAATATAAACCATAAAACCACCTACTCCAGTAAGCATTACTCCTAATATAAAATCATTAATAAAAGGAAATAAAAATAACCCTACAATTAAAGCCCCCATTGGTTCACTTATTCCTGAAATAAAAGACCAGAAAAAAGCTTTTTTTCTACTCTTAGTTGAGGTGTAAATTGGTACGGCTACAGCAATTCCTTCTGGGATATTGTGAAGTGCTATGGCAAAGCATAAAATAAAGCCAAGATCAATACTTTTTATGGTAGCTAAAAAAGTTGCCATACCTTCTGGGAAATTATGAATAAAAATGCCAAGTGTAACCATTAATGATGTTTTTTGTAATTTATTCTCAAAATTTTCTTTTTTATCTTCAAATTCATATTTATGGGAAATTGAAATATCGATGATTAACATTAGAAACATTCCAATTAAAAAATAAATATGTCCGAATAAGAAACCTAAAGTCTTTATACCTTGTTGCAGTAATTCCACAAAAGAAATTAATATCATTACTCCAGCAGAGAAACCCATAATAAGCGAGATAAACTTTTTGCTAGGTTCCTTCATAACAAAGGCAATAAAACTGCCTATAGTGGTAGATAAACCAGCAATTGTACTTAAAATAAGTGCAAATAAAAAAGGTTCCATAATAATTACCCTATTAATTACATTTTTTACCTATTTAAAATATTCCTAAAGGATTAATTGTTTTAACTATTATTATCAAAAATTTAAAATCTATTTGACCCCATACAATAAACCCATTGTTTTAAGTTCAAATTTCAACATCTTAGGTATTGGAATTTCAAAAATTGGTTCAATAAAATTAACCTCTTGAATACCCCAATTCTTAATATCTCTGATTAAATCTCCAATTTCACCAAATTTCTTTTTATTTTTAAATGTGTCCTGTAGGGAAAATGCCCCACCTTTTCTTAAAACCCGAAAAGACTCTCTTATGAGTCTTTTTTTATCTTTAATATCTCGAACTTCATGATATACAAAATTACTCATAATAGCATCAAATTCACCATCTTTAAAAGGTAAATTAGATGCTGTTGCTTTTTTAAATACAACGTTGTCTACCACCCCCTCAATTTTAGCATTTTCTTCACATTTAAGTATCGAATAATTCCATAGTTTTCCCCAATAATCAATTCCCACAATAGAAGAATCGGGAAATTTTTTAGCAAGCTCTATCGCTAATGCTCCTGCTCCTGTACCAATATCAAGTACCTTCCCCAATCCATTCCAAGGTAGTTTCTGGATAACTAAATTCCAGATCCTATATTGCAATTCCTTGTTATTTACTGTAAATTTGTAATACAAATATATTAAATATGAAAAAGGTAAAAGAAACAATCCTATAATAATCCATAACACAACTCTGACAAAAAGAGAAATGGGGAATAAAGAAGGTATTAAAATAATTAAAATTATACCAAATAAGAAGTATAACAAATTTAACGGTACCCAATTTCCATAATCTGCTGATTCCTTGATATTTTATCACCAAGTTATATTATATCTAATTCTTTATTATACTAAATGGAAGATATCTACCCACTTTTTTGCTATATTTTTCAAATTTTTTTCCAAACCTTTTAGCAAGAAACTTTCCCTCATCTTTAACTTTAGAATCAAATGTAATAATGTTTGCTATTAATAAGATAAGTGAAATTGTCGTCGGAATAATAAGAAAACTTCCAGCAATAAGCAAATAGACCCCCATAACGATGGGGTTTCTCATTAATCTGTAAATTCCTGTGGTGATTAGTGTAGTTTCTTCTTTTGGAAGCTCAAATCTAAAGTTAGTTCCTAAAGCAGCCGTTCCCCAAATATCTAATATTAAGCCTAAAAATATAATAACAATACCACTATATATGAAAAAATCTAAAACTAAAAATTCAAAAGCTAAAAAGTGTAAAATTATCGAATCGTTTATAATAAAAAGAATAATATATATTAACCAAGAAAAAATCGTTATAGGAGTTAACCTAGTCAATAATGAAGCCCCCTCATGTATTCCATGGGGATCAAGGCCTTTCTTCTTTATTATAACCATAGGCGCGAACATCCCTATAAGAAATAAAACAACAATTATGATAAAAAAAGATTTAATAAAAATTGGCTCAAACATTTTCATTTTCCTTTTGCTTCATTAAAAAAACAAAAAAAATCTCGGTTCTGAATTCAAAGTTAAACTTCCCTAATTTAATAATTTGAATTCATCATATTTAAACTTTTTAGGTACACCTAAATCACTGAATTATATATTGAAGAAAAAGAGGAATAACTGCCCTTTCATAAAATATAATGACTAATTATTTGAAAATTATTCCCTTATTATCTATAATGCTATTATAAAATACTATAATCAGCATGTTTAAAAAAAATAAAAAGAAATCGAATATAAAAATTAAGCAATTGACTTAGTTCTTTTAATCCTTAAATTGGTATATATGGTGCCCCACCGCTCAAAGCGTCTTTAATAGCTTTACGTATGCTTACAATCATTTCTAAATGTTTCGGATCATATTTTCCAAAACGAATTAATTCATCAATCCGATACTTCGCTACCTTTCTATATTCTTTTGGAATATAGACTTTAATTAATCTACTAATTTTTAATAAACTTAATAAGCATAATAGATTGATATCAGGGTCAAGATTATTAATTATAACATTACGAATTTGCTCCACTAATGATTGTTTTACTTCTGGTTGGAAAAAGAAATACCCCCATCTTTTAAAAATCTTTAAAAAAGATTCTTTTTCAAATTTCAAGACTCCCTGACTTTCTAAGCGTTTTAGAATTAGATCATATACGGTAATTTTATGGTGGGATGAAAGAATTCGAATCCAGTATCGTGTTTTGTGCGTTATCTTAGAATCATTTAAAATGCTAAGGACCTCATCTAAATATTTATCTCCCGTTGAGTCTGTATCAATTACGCTTAACTTTTTTCCTTCAATTGACACCTTTCTTCTAAGAATTAAATCCATTATCCACGCTCCTGCAAAACATTCATCTTTAGCGATACCTGCTCGGAGATATTTTTTACCTTTTGACTCATCAAGAGTTATTAATAAATAACTTTCACAAATCAACATTTTTAATTTAAAACATGCTACTCGTATTTTAATTCTCAATATTTTTAAAAGATATCAATATACTAAATAAAAGTATTTTAATTTAAATATAAGGTCAAAAGAAATGCTTGCAGCTTAATGCAGCATAATAAAATTATTTAAAATGATATGTAGAAATCTAGAGAATCTAATTCATAAAATGTGTTAATGTTTTTTGATACTTATAAACATCCAAGCTAAAAATGATTTAATTTCTACGCTATGGATATTGATTCCAGATAAAATTTCCCTTACTTCTTCAGCAGTATAACCTGCCTGTAATGATCCTAAAGGTTCATTAATTTCCTTCAATACTTTGGGTACAACAATTTTGGTAGCAAATTTCAATAATCCATAAAAAAATTTACGTGAATTTCTGCGAAAATCAAAAACCAATAATAAACCATCTACTTTTAAAGTACGAATTAATTCCTTAAAAGCTATTTTTGGATTAGACCAATGATGTAGTGAAAGTGAGCTAATAATAAAATCAATAGAATTATCTGAAAATGGTATATTTTCTACATTTCCAATTTCAATTTTTATTCTTTCATTAAGTTCATTTTGAATGACTCTTTGTTTAGCTAATTCAAGGATTTCATTTGAAATGTCAATACCTATTAGATCTATATTATTATACTTTTGAGCTATTTCTACAATTAGATTTCCAGAACCGCAACCTACATCAACCAATAAACCATTCAGAGTATACTTTTTCAATTCAGAGATTACCCTTTTTCGCAACATTTTAAAAGGAAGAAAATTTGTCATTTTTTCAAATGCTTTTGCTACTTCTGCGCTATATAGACCTTCTATACTAGGTTTTCTTTCACTTCTTTTACGCGGTAAAGCAAAAATTAGAATTAAAATAAAAATTATCCCAAAAATACATAAAAAAATAACCCAAGGATTCATATTTAAATAAAAATTGTTAAGGAATAAAAACAAATGGATTTGTTCCCAATTTTTAAAGAAAAGACTCTAACGTTGATGATCGGAACTTTTTAGCTTTTTGTAGTAACTCTTTAGCATTATCATAAGTGACTTGTTCAATGGCTTTATCAATAGTCAACCATTTAAAACCTTCATGTTCAAAACTTATATTTACATTCTTAGTATTTGATTTAATTAAATAACAGCTAACTCTTTTATGAATTTTCTGACCTTTAAATTTAAAGTAATACTCATAATCTTCATTAAACCCATTTACAATTTTAGCGTTGTCAATTCCAGTTTCTTCCTTTAATTCTCTCATAATGGTCTCTTCCTCAGTTTCACCAGGTTCAATATGCCCTTTTACAAACTCCCAATGTCCCAAACCATATTTAAGTAATAAATATTCATCTTCATAATATACAATAGCAGCAACAGATTTTTCTTCTTTTAAATTCATCAAAAATAATAATTAATGGCTTTATTTATTATATTTTCAATTGTGATAAATTGAAATTAAATTTCAATTACATTTCACATAAGACTAAAATTATTTCATCTTCCACAGGTAAATATTCAGGTTAATAGAATCATTTTCCTTGAAAATAATACCCTCTATTTCCAATAATTTCTTTTGAGTCTCATATCCCCCTCCATGTGGTAAAGAAATACGCCCCTTACCGTTGATTACCCTATGCCATGGTAAATTGTCCTTTTTAGTACAAGAATGTAATATCCAAGCTACTTGCCTTGCTGCTCGAGGGTTTCCAGCATAAGTTGCAATCTGACCATAAGTTGCAACTCTCCCATAGGGTATTTGTTTAATCAATAATCGTACATTTTGAGAAAAAGAAACACTCATCAGTATATCATTCTACCCAATTAATGATCCTTAATATTTTTAAATAATATTTTAGAAAACTGAATATTTCATAGAGATAATCCTACTTTAAAACAAGTTAATTAATATATAAAGCAGTAAGAATAATCCAAAACAGAGGAACGTTGGAATTGCTAGACGTTTAAAAACATTTTTATAATTTGTTTTAAAATAGTTAGTACTATATGCTACACAAGGATGTATTGGTGTTATAAGATATCCTAAAAAAATTGAACAATACAAAAATATGAGTTCCATTAATGGCATAATAGATAAATATACAGGTATTAAGATCGACAGTGGAAGTTGAATTCGACCAGTAGCAAAACCCAAAAAAAACCCTAACAAGATAAATAGAATAAAGGACAAATTAAGACTTCCAATTTCTTCTGCTACTCCCGATCTAATGAAAACATCTAAAAACCAGAACATTGCGAAAATTAAAAGTGGAAATCGCCAAATTTTCATCTTTTTTGCTACATTTTTAATATTAACTATTTTCATGTTAGCAAATTTCAATGCTATCCCTAAACTTATAATCAAACTAATGAGTAAAAATATTTCTGGAATAACCATCTTAAAAAAAGTTCTTCCTATAAAGTCTATTAGTGGTGCTATAATAATAGGAATCATATTATGAAAAACTTTTTTTAAGTCTCGTTCAGAAGGTTCTGCATTAGTTTTAATGTTTTTTACCAAAAGGAAATAGCCTATAAAGACCATAAGAATAAATGGGGGTATTAATGCAATAAAAATTAAGTAAAGTGAGATTCCAGTTAAAACACTAGCAATAATCATTGCTGATGATATAGGATAAATTAAAATCAAAACATGTCGAAACCACACATTAATTGCTACCTTTCTATTAACCTCTACCTCTTTATCAATTTGGTCGAGAATAGGGGCTGACATTAAAGCTCCACCAGCAACAGGTAAAAGTCCAAAAAATGCGGGAACTACCATCATTGAGATTTTTTTTGAGACATTCATTTTCTGGACCAGTTCAAGCATTAATCCAGATTCTTCCATGATTCCCCCTAATATCGGGATTATAGCCATCGCAATAGCTAAAAAGATTATTGAAAAATCGGTAAAAATTGAAATTAATGAAGCTAATATATCAATTTGAGTTAAAATAGCAAAAATGAAGGCACCAATGCTTAAAACAATGCTCAATTCATATTTTGAAAAGATTAAAATTAGTATAAGAACCAGTAAGAAACTTACCCAAGGAGGTATCACAATAAAGAAAATCTATAATCCTTTAAAAACCACATTTCTTAATCTTTAAAAAGAATCTAAACCCGTTTGCACCTTTCTTTCCAGTTCTAATTTCTCATCAGGTTTAAAAATAATATCTTGATCTATTCTTGCTTTTTTCTTTATAATTTCAAGATAATCTGAATTTCTTTCTATTGAAATACAATGGCGTCCTAACTCTCTACATGCCAATAAGGTCCCTCCGCTCCCAGAAAAAATATCTCCAACCCAATCTCCCGGATTAGATGAAATTTTAATCATTTTCTTCATTAAAATTATTGGTAATTGGCACGGATGGCCTTTAATATGGTCCTGATCATTCCCCCTATTATATTTTGGCCAATACCATACATCTTTTTCATACTTAAAACCTTTTCTTTTGCTTTTAGGATTAGAATATTGGGGTTTAAATGTATAACTTTTTTCCTCTTTTACTAAAAATGGAATATGATAATGGCTTGTAATATACTTCTTATTAGTAAAAACTCCCCATTCAAAAAACCAAATAATATGATTTTTTAATACAAATTTAGTATTCTTAATAGCATTAAGTATAGCCCCTATATTGGTCCAACCGCTAACAATATACATACACCCATTTGGTTTAAGGGCTTTATAACACTTAGAAATCCATTTATAAGAAAATTTTTCATATTCATTTCCTTCAAATTTATCTTCATATAAAATGAATCCATCTGCTCCATATTCATGGCAGCTTTTGTTGAAATCAATACCGAAAGGTGGATCTGCAATAATCAAATTAAAAAAAGAACTATAATCATCTAATGTCTTTAAAACATCGCCGATAATGATTTTAAATTTAGAAGTTATCTCTTTTGTATTCATTTCTCTAAAAAATATTCATTGACAAAATCAATTAAAGTTTATTATCTATGTTCTTTTCTGATTAACAATAATAATATTCTTAAAGCTACTTATAGAGATAATAAAAATGTTATATAGTATAGTATTTTATTTATAATCTTTTAAAATTCCAAATTCTTCTATTTTATTATATTTATTTCTGTTTGATAAGAAATGAATATAGATTTGAGATTGATCTAAACTTGGAAATAACTCAAATAATTCTCTATCTCCTTTCCTTATTGCTTTTAGAACTAAAGGCATATGATGTTTGAAAATCTTGTATCTTAATTTTGCCCATCCAAAAACAAACCCTCCACTAACATGAACGTAAATATGGAGTTCATATCGTCCTTCATTCTCAATCCACTCCGCTAAGACCTCATCTCTCATAAAACGAGTATATAAACCAGATATCTGTTCATCATCATATTCACAATCGATCGTTAGAAATAAATCTCCTGTTGAATCAGAATGAGTTAAAGTATATTTACGAGGAATAAATGCCTTTCCCGGTATTAATGAATCCTTACATATTATATTTAGTTTATCTTCGTTTAATTCTGAGATCTAACATCACTTAATTTTATGCATTTAATTCAAATAAAACTTTTTCAAGTTCTTCTGCTTTATTACTACTGAATTCACCTTGACTTCTCCATAAAATATCTCCTTCTCTGTTTATTAAAAAAAGAGAAATAGTTTTTTCAGTTGGAATATCTAATTTATTTCTAAATTTTCTTTTATTAATATACAGTGTTATTGTTCTTTCCCTTATTCTCTTATTTTGTATGCCAGCTCTCATTCCGCCATCAATCATAAATCTCATTATTTTATAGCCTATACTTAGAGTGGGAGTCTCGTAATACTCTAAATCAGGGTACATTTTAGTTAAAGTATTTAAAAAAGTAGCCCATTGGTCCACTAGTACTTGATGCGAACGCCAGAAAGGGATTATAACAATATTATATTGACCACCTAAATCATATGGTATATTAAACTCTTTAAATTCTAAATTAGATCCTGAAACTTCTGGAAACTTCATTTTAACACCTTTAAAGGGTGTTTTTATAAAATTATTTTTATCGTTCATTATTTATCACTATTTAATAGATCAAAACGAAAGCACTTAAGGAGTCGCATAATGAAATATTAACTAATTGAAATAATGATAAAAATTTAATAAGAGATGATCGAATGCCGAGTATTTTTTAAAATATAAAAATTTTGATCGAAGTTAGAAAAAGAATTTTATTAAACATTAATTTTAATTAATTTTTTCATAGTTTTTAAAACAAAAGCTCACTACCGATTTATAATTTTTATAGAATTATTTTAAGTGTGAAGCTCTCATTTTTTGAAATATGAACTCTACTGATAATGATTTAAAAGATGAGTGGTTAATCCCAAAATCTGATATTTCTTTCGATTATCTAAGGAAATTCAATCGGAATATGTTTTTTTTGCATTTAATTCAGGGATTACTGATGGTAATATTCGGATTCTTACCCCAATTAGGCTTTTCGGCAGATATCTATACCTTTTATCAAAATTTTGATCCTGGACCTCCACCTACTTTTGGGCCAGTTATAGAAGTATTTTTCACCTTCACTGCGTTAGGTGCGCTTGTTGGAACCTTTCTATTATTATCTGCGTTAGCACATTTCTTGATCGCTTACCCGCTAAACAAAAAGTATGTGAGAGATCTGAAAAGAGGGGTTAATAAAATACGTTGGTTTGAATATGCTTTTTCTAGCTCTGTTATGATTTTTTTGATTGCATTGTTTTTCGGTGTCCTTGATTTTTGGTCTCTTTTTATGATATTTGTTTCTAATTTTCTAATGAATATGTTCGGATTAGTTATGGAGAATTATAACGTATACACAAGGAAATTAAAAGAGAAGATTAATTGGACACCCTACTATTTGGGTGTAATTGCTGGAGCAGTACCATGGATCGTAATCACCGCATACTTTATTAATACCGATGTTTCTGTTGGACCCGGAATTCCTTGGTTTGTTTATATGATTTATGGAATTGAATTGTTCTTCTTTAATACGTTCGCAATTAACATGATTCTTCAATATAAAGGAGTCGGTAAATGGAAAGACTATTTATATGGCGAAAGAGTATATCAGCTATTAAGTCTAGTTTCAAAAACATTCCTAGCGTGGCTTGTTTTTGCAGGTGTGTTCTCTCCAACAGGTTAATTACGTTAAAATTTTACTTTTTTTTTAATTTTTTTTATTTTAATAAGTTGAAATGCTTTAAAACAATACTTATCAAAATGGCAACAGAATAGAAAGGAATTAGTTCTCCAAGTAAATAATATAAGAAAACAAATTAGAAAAGAAAGAGTATCCCTTCTTTAATTCATTTAAAATTAATCTTTTTCATTTTTATTAATTTTCCTTTTCAAACCTGCAATTATTAATGAAAAAGACAAACATTTAAATATGTAAATAAATATTTATTTTTACAGTAAAAATTTTTATAGTAAAAAAAGTTTTTACTAATAATGATGTGATAATATGGCTAAAAAAAAAGAAAAGAAAAAACCTATTTTCGATAAGGTTGGGCTTGTATTTCGGAGCCCTGTAAGAGTTGATATCATGAAAGAGCTTTCTGAAAAAACTCAAAGACCAATAGATATTGCGGACAATATAGGAATAGAAAAGCAAAACCTAAATTACCATCTGAATGCCCTTAAAAAAGGAGGTTTGGTTAAAACGCATAAGGAGGAACTATCAGAAACTAAATTCCAAGTGGAAAGGGGTACAAGAATCAATGGTTTGAGCAAAAAAGGAAAGCTTAAAGTCTCTTATGGGGTTGAACTTACAAAAAACGGGAAAAAGATTGTTAATCAATTTGTTGATCCTCTCTATGAGGAGGAAATGCCTAACCAAGGAGAAAAGAAAAATATTAAAAATAATAAATTGGAGGATGAATAGATTTGAAAAGTGAAAGTATTGAAATTGTTGAGTCTATTTTTAAAAATCCATTAAGTTTTCTTAAATTAGGTACACCTCAAGCTTATGAAAATATGACCGTTATACCCATTATTATTCAAGATGATAAATTTATAGATTTTATTAGTATTAAAGAAGCAGAAGAATCCGGATTAATAGAAATAATTGAAACTGAAGCTGTTAGTCAATTAGAGGTTATAAATAAAAGCGATAAACAAATATTAATTCCATTTGGAATGACTGTTCATGGTGGAAAGCAGGACCGTACAATTTGGGAACCAATTTTACTCCCAGTTGGAGGAAAGAAAAGTGTATTTAGTGAAAACCCCGGAAAAGGCAAACAAAAATACACTATACCTGCAAAATGCGTAGAACAATCACGGTGGACTTATAATAAAGGACGAGGCTTTAAATCATCAAAAATGAGAATACACCCAAATGTTGCGTATGAGGCAATTTCAGCAAGTGGTCAATCAGCAGTTTGGGAGGAAATCCAATCTCATAGAGCCGAAATGAAATATGCCATGAACGTTGCGCCAACTCAAAGTTATCTTGAAATGACAAAGGTATCCGAAAAACAAACTGAAAAAATCATTAAAAACTTTAAGAATGTCGAGAACCAATGCGGAATAGCGGTATTTATAAATGGAGAGTTTATTGGAATTGAATTTTATGCTAATTCTTATGCATGGAACTATATGAGTAATGATATCTTTAAAGCTTTTGCAATTGAAGCATTAAGATTTAAAGATAAACCAATTATTATTGATAAACCAATTAAGGAAAATTCAAAAGAATATCATGATGAAATTATTAGCATTTTACGGAAGTTAACCTTTAACTTCTCTACTCGAGAAGGAATAGGACTTGGAAATGTAGTTGAGTTTAACTCGAATGATAAAAAATGGCGCGGTATAACTCTTGTACATAATAGTACAATGGCACAATTTTATTTAGTCTCAAAAAGAGGCGGATACCAAGCTCAGGCTCATCGAAGACCTCATATTCAATTTCAGACAAATATTAACCAAAGATTTTCTGTATAGAATAACAACCTATATTTAAGAAATCCCTTTTTTTTTTAATTTATACCTAAAATTCTTTAGATGACTAAAGATGAGATTAAATTATATTACCCTTGAGTAACTTTTTCTTTTATAACTTCAAAAAGCTCAAAAAGCAGTTATAGAAATTTGATTGTCAAGCTGTTATCTAAGAAATTCTGCTACCTTTTGAGCGCATGATCTCTTGATAAAGATTCTTGATAAAATTTTCAAATTGTTTTTGATCATATTTAACATTCAAAAAGTGTCCTAATATAACTGGAATGTCATCCAGTTTTTCATAAACAGGAATAATTTTAATTAAACCCTTTTTCCTTTTCTCAAATGCTGCTTGCCACTCATCTTTTACAGAAGCAGATTTCATAGAATTTGTACTACAAAATAACACAAACACGTCATATTTTTTAAGTGTTTCATCCATAAATTCTGCATAATCTGCAATTTCTTTTGATCTATCCGATTCCCAATACATTACTTTATCAATCTCTGGGTATTCTTCTAAACTCTTTGCAACTCTTAATATTTGGAAGTGATCAGCATCCAGAGTAAAATAACTTAAGAAAACATTAAGTTCTTTGAATTTCTCAGGCAATAATTTAGAAACTATAGCTTTCGGTTTTATTTCCTCTGAGCGAATTTCTTCTAATAGCAGCTCCGAATCATCCCTGTCAAGATTTAACATCTCCCATTCTCTATAGATTTTTATGAACTGCTCGAGTTGTTCGATATTTGATTGTCTGTCAAAAGCAATTGTTTTCGATTTTGAAAAATATTCACCCTTAATCTCATTATTCCGAAACATTTCTTGCAAGACTTCAATAATGAAATTTATATCACTTATTCCAATTTTTTCACTAATATCGATTATTTCTAATCTCGCAAATTTTGTAGCTAAATTTAAAACAACTCTTTTGACTATATTAATCATTTCTAGATATTCACTATTACATTGATTAATTTTTTCATCACATTCATTTGATTTTTCAAATAGACCATATACTTTGCATAAATCTTTAATTTCTTCAAGATCCTTAAGTGCTTCTTTTACATTTTTTAACTCTATCAAACGATCAACAGCTAACAACCTATTATGAATTTTTTCTTCGACTTTAATTTTCTTTTTGTCATATACTTTTATTTTTCTCCCTTTTTTTGGAATAATTATTCTCTTCCGAACAACTATAAAACTAAAACCAGAAATACTAACTAAACTGATAACAATTATAATAATTACAAATAGATTATCAGGTTTCTGTACTACCGTATTTCCTTGAAATGTATTTCCATAACTATCTTCTTCAACATAAGCTTCATCATTTTCCATGAAGATATTTTCAATTATAGAATTATTGTTAGATTGCTTAAGAACTAATCCTACTTGATTATATCCTATGAAGTTTCCACTGATGGTGTTATTATGACTCGAAAAGAGATAAATACCCCAATAATTATAACTTATTGTTTCTGTGTTGTTTAAAATGAAAATGTAACTACTCGCATTTAGAAAAATACCCGCTAACTTATTATGATTCATATTGCTTTCTAATATGGTGATATTATAACAATTGTATAAATAAATTCCATGCCCATTATTATTCGAGCAATCAAGATTAATTAATGTAGCATTTGAAACATGTTCTAATTTGAGCCCAGCATCAGTAACTCCTCCACCAGAATTATAAAAACTACTATCCCTAATAATGAAATACGCATTAGAATTTCTAATTATTAAATTACTTCCATTATTTAGACCATCAATTTCTAAGAATTCAATAATATATGGATCATTCCAAGTGCCAGAACCAGAGCACCACTCTTGAGCTTTTGCTTGATCCCAAGTGTAATTACCTGCTCCAGTATCGTCAATAATTATAGTTTCTAAAATGTAATATTCTGATTGTTTTATAATAGACACATTTTGAAAGCCAATATTTCCTGCTTTGTCAATAGCATAAAAAATTACTTCTACCGGACCACTAATAAAACTATCCCAGAGCTCTTGATCTATTTTTCCTGTTAAACCGGAAAATGTAAAATTGCCTGTTACATATGTATCGTTAGATAGGGAATAGCATGTGAAATCCAAATTTCCTTCAGTAATAGAAAGATTGAATTCAGGGCTACTTAGTAGAAATGTTGTGTTTGCTATTGGGTGATGAATTGTTATCACTGGTATTTCGGTATCTTTCCCAACCGTTATATCCATAAAGCTCAAAATTCCTAAAGTATTATTTGAGTAAAATCTAATTGTGATTGTTCCGTTTCCCTGAGCATCCCATTCAGTCTGATCTATGGTACCGTTAGCTATAAATGTAATATTGGTAAGTCCCTCATCAAGCGTATACCACATTGTATCTATACCATTAATATTAGTTATTTCTACATTAAAATTAGGAGAGTTATAACCAAAAAAACTGTTTTCAGTTGGTGAGTTTATTAAAATGGTTGGACCTGATAAAATATCTTTCCTGACTATAATTGAATTAAAGGCTAGATTTCCTAAGGTATCATTTGCATAGAAAGCAATTGTAACAGTTCCATTTGCTTGACCAACCCATTCTATCTGGTCTATGGAACCATTAGCTATAAAGGTGATATTGGTGAACCCCCCATCAAGTGTATACCACATTGTATCTATTCCGTTGCTATCAGTAATTTCCACAGTATAAGTCGGCGCCAAGGCTCCAAAAAGCTCATTATATAAAGGAGAAATAATGGTAATATTTGGCGCGATAGAATCTTTTCTAACTAATACAGAGCTAGAAACCATATTCTCTAAGGTATCATTTGCATAGAAAGCAATTATAACAGTTCCATTTGCTCGAGTATTCCATTCAGTCTGATCAATGGTACCATTAGCTATAAATGTTATATTTGTGAACCCTCCGTCAAGTGTGTACCACATCGTATCTAAATTAGTACCAGAAATTTCAACATTATATGAAGGAGCCGTAGCACCAAACAGTTGCCCTTCTGATGGAGAAACTATATTAATAGATAAGTCACTGACTGGTACAGATACTGTCACAGTTATATTGGTCGATACTTGCTGATAATTAACCTTATAGGCTTTAATTTCCAAATTGTTAATTCCAATTATCAAATCCGAAGTATTCAAAA
>Ga0209635_10001394_pt1 | contig 17888 bp, 16 predicted proteins | sample DeeMarSWOR230_32_FD_187463 | JGI IMG/M metagenome (GOLD analysis project Ga0209635, IMG submission 187463) | Marine sediment microbial communities from White Oak River estuary, North Carolina - WOR-2-30_32 (SPAdes) (version 2) | ecosystem: Environmental > Aquatic > Marine > Intertidal zone >... | reverse complement strand
ATTTCTGAGAAAATCTATTGCCTCCAAAGTCAAATTAAAGTATAATCCCATGTTTATTTTTTCGGCTGACCCAAGTCCTGAGTATCAATCGAGGATAGATCAGTTATTAGACGAAATTAAAAAAAATGAAAAATGATCCCGCAAGCCTAATCTGCCAAAAAATTCTCGAAAGTCAGCGCATTGTTGTGACTTCTCACTTGAGACCAGACGGAGACTCTATCTGCACAAGCCTGGCGCTGGCCTTTATGGGAGAATTCTTGGGAAAAGAAGTCGAAATTATTAATAAGGACAAAATTCCTTTTCCTCTGAATAATGTCCCGGATGTAGAAAAAATCAAGATCGGGCAAATTCCAGCTCAAAGATTTGATTTAGCCATCCTTCTTGAATGTGCCAATGTTTCTCGCTCAGGACAGGAAAACCTGGACAATTATTTTAAAATCAACATCGACCACCACCATTCGAATGATTATTATGCGGACATCAACTGGGTGGATCCCGAAGCATCTGCGGTTGCAGAAATGATCTACGCCCTGGGCGAAAAACTCAATATTCAGTTTACTCCTCAAATGGCAAATCATTTGTACTGCGCGATTGTCTCTGACACGGGATCGTTCCAATTCTCTAACACCAGCTCCAGGAGTTTTAACGTCTGCCATAAGCTCCTCGATCATGGCGCCAGTTCCATCCAGATTGCTGAACTCTTGTTCAACAACAATTCCCCTGAAAAAATTAAGCTTCTCGGTCACGTCCTCTCAACACTACAAATGAACCAAAAGGGGAACATAGCTACCATCACAATGTTCAAAAAATCCATGGACTCTCTTCAGCTTAAAGAAGTCGATACTGAAGACATCACCACCTTGGCCCGCTCCATTAAAGGAGTTCAAATGGTCCTGTTTTTCAAAGAGATTGAGAAGAATACATTCAGAGTTAGCCTCAGGTCAAAAGGAAAGGCGAATGCAGCCTATGTGTCAGAGAGTTTTGGCGGAGGCGGACACATCCATGCTGCAGGCTTTACAGTCACGGGTGAACACAAAAAGCTTTTAAAGGAAATTCCTGAAAAAGTAGCTCAGCTTTTAAAAAAACAGCCAAAAAAAATCCAAGATAAGCATAAAGATACAATCCCCTATTGAGTCATGGACGGGATCATCCTCGTCAATAAACCCCAGGGTATAACATCTCATGATGTAGTTGTCCAGATCAGGAATATCCTCGGAACAAAAAAAGTCGGCCATTACGGGACCTTAGATCCCCTCGCCACAGGCCTTATGGTTGTCGCTGTGGGAAAAACTACAAGGCTTTTCCCCATTTATTCCAAAAAGAATAAAACCTACACTGGCCGAATGAGATTGGGATTTTCCACTGACACGTTTGATTCCACAGGAAAACCCATTTCATCAGAAAAAAAGGAATTCCCGCAAAAAACTAAGCTTTTGAAAGCTATGAAAAAATTCGTGGGAGAAATCGAGCAAATGTCTCCACCTTATTCTGCAAAAAAATACAAAGGAAAACCACTCTACGAATTAACCCGGAAAAAAAAGGAATTTGAGCTGAAACCGAGCCAGATTTCCATTCATTTTTTTGACCTGATAAATTTTACTCCACCTGAACTCGAATTCAGAGTTGGCTGCTCCTCCGGTACCTATATCCGCTCTCTTGCTCACGATTTGGGCCAGCAACTGAGTTGCGGAGCTCACCTATCTGAACTTACCCGTACAGCAGTCGGAAATTATCACCTGGATGATAGCCTCGACTTAGAAAAAATCAGACAACTGAACAACGAAGGACTGATCGAGGAATTTCTGATCCCTCTTGAGTTACTTCTCCCCGAATTCCCCAAGATCATCCTTAATGAGAGAGGCTCTGTCCTTGCAAAGAACGGCAATACAATCTCTTCTGAAAATATCCTAAAAATCTTCAGGGATGAATCCTATTCTCAAGATGCTTTTCAAGAAAAAGAGGCCATTTTCAGGATGTTTAGCCTTGAGGGAAAGTTTCTGGCGTTAGCCAAAAAAATCCCAGAGAAAGGCCACTTCCATCCCTTCCTGGTTATTGACTCGAGTGATAATTCCACTGAATGAGACAAAATAACTGAGTTCTCTTTGATTCTTCAATAATTCCTTTTTCTCAAATTATAGAGATTTTTCGAATTTCCAATAATTGCATGTATAAACGTCCAAATTGTTAATAATTCTGTGTATATCTTCATTCAATCCTTGAATTTTCATACAAGTTATTGTATTTTATACGGGAAATGAGACTGAATAAAAATCAAATTGAGCATCTGGCATTTATTGCCGTTAGAAATCTTATCAAAGAAGAAAAAATAATTGCTGACAACAAGAATAAACTTATTGAGGAAATCATAAATCTCATCACCGATGAATTCCAAAAGGAAGATAAACTTGACCAGGAGGTGCGGGAAATCCTCAGTAAGCACATGGAAAAAATCCGCAAAGAGAATATTGAATACCAGACTATGTTCAGGATGATTAAGACAAAATTGGCGAAAGAAAGGAATATAGTGCTGTGACATTGAGGCTGTCCAGGGAAAAAATAAACTTTTTATCTCGTGTCATACTCGAATCGCTGTTTGAGAACGACCAGGTCGAATTCCTCGATGATCCAAACGAAATCAGGCTTGTTATTGTGAAAAGCATCGAGGAAGAGATAAAACTTTACAATATAATCGATAAGAAGGCCATAGAAAAAATTCAATCCCAAAAGAAGTCCATTGAAGAAGGAAGTAGAGAATGGGAAATTTTGTACCGAAAATATTACAATGATGAAATCCAGAAGCTCGGAAAACTTATCGACTAAAACCGCCTCAAATCAGGGGAAAAATAACTTCATCGAATTCGAAGAGAGAGTCCGTTATTCTGAGATTGACCGGATGGGAGTGGCTCATAACAAAAATTATTTCGAGTGGTTCGAGATAGGACGAACAGAATACTGCCACAAAAAAAACATCCCGTATAAAAGTATCGAAGACCAGGGCTATTATTTAGTAGTGGCCGAGGCTTTTTGCCGATACAAGAGACCGCTTCGCTACGATGAAAGGTTCCTCATCAGAGTTTCTTTAAAGGAGATTTCCCCTAAAAAAGTCGTTTTTGGTTATGAATTAGTGACCAAAAAGGATAAAAAAACGATCGCCACCGGTTATACAGTCCACATCGCAACGAATTCTAATGCTGAGGTTCGCTCCCTCCCACAAGATATTTTAAATAAACTTAAAGGTCTGTAATCAATCCAGAAAAGAACAAAGCGAGAGGCATTCACTCTAAAGCTTCCCCCTCCGATTTGAGCTGAACTTCTCAGGCTAATTATCCTGTGTTATTCACGAGTCGAGGTTGCCTCAGGTACGAGGCACAGCGCAAGATGCTGTGGTCGTCCACCGCTCTTGCGCTGTAACGAAGTAGATGGGGCGAGATCGGCTCGCCCGAAGGGGAAAAGATGCCGACTTAAAGAAAATGGGGACTGTCCCCTTTTTAGAAGAATATATAAAGTGTCGGCAAATTTTATGAATAATTCAGGTTCTTCGATTATGAGATATATCCCTTCTTCTGCAAATAATGTTTCAAAGCGTCGTTCCAGTGGGAAAACTCACTCAATCCAACCTTTTTGGCTTTTCTGTTTTCCAAGACAGAATAGGAGGGCCGGATAGCCCGAGCTCCATAAGATTTTGAATCGAGAGGAATGAGTTGTGGGCTTTTTCCGATGAGAGAAAATATTGTTTCTGCGAACTCGAACCATGTGCACTGTCCTTCATTCGTTAAATGGAAAAGACCATAATGCTGCGTCTGAATGAGCTCTTTAATTTTTTGTGCGAGTTCTGCGGTTGAAGTGGGCGTTACCCATTGGTCATTCACCACTCGGAGAGCCTTTCCCTTTTCTTCAAGAGATATGACTGCGTCAACAAAATTGGACCCTTTGCCCCAGCAGCCGGCCTCCCCGAAAAGCCCACAAGTGCGGATAAGGAAATATCGCTGAAGGATACTGCAGACAAAGTATTCCCCTGCTAACTTAGAGACTCCATACACATTCAGGGGATGTGGAGGATCTTCTTCCGTATACGGAGTCTCCTTCTTCCCGTCGAAGACATAATCCGTGCTGAAATGGACTAAAACTAAATTCAGTTCCTTGCAAATGAGGGCAAGATCCCTGACCGCTATCGTGTTCACTTCGAAGGCATTCAGAGGCTCTTCTTCACATTCATCAACCCTGTGAAAGGCAGCCGTATTAATGACGATTTCGATGTCGAGCTGCGAAAGAGCTTTTTTTGTTCCTTCAGGCTTTGTGATATCAAAATCAGGATAATAAAAGGGAAAAACCTTATTCCCCTTTAAGGCCTTCACACAATCAGACCCGAGCTGTCCGTCTGCGCCGATAATCGCAATATTCATTATTAATTGAAGCTATTCAATAACCTTGCTTTTTGCACTGAGAAAACCTCTCACTATCTGCCTGATTAGACCTGAGTCCCTCGGCGTTGACCTGAGGGCCTTTTCATAGAAGGACGAAGTCTTCAGTTTCAGTGATATGAGGTTCTTTAACAGTATTCGGGCATTTGAAACATTGATTTCAGGATGAATCTGAAATCCCCAGACTGGCCTGTCTTTTAATTGAAATGCCTGAACCTGGCAGTATCTGGAGGATGCCAGAATCTGCAAGTCTCTGTTTGAATCGACAACCTCATCAAAATGAACGGAGAAGGAATACGCCTGCCTTTTTTCCCCTAGGAGCTCACTGTCTTTCTTGATCTGGATTGGAATCCATCCCACTTCAGGATGTTCGGACCTGCGAACAGAGGAAGGCCCAAAGAGTGTAAAAGCAAGAAGTTGATGACCGTAGCAGCTTCCAAGTGTGGGAATTCCCTTGTTGATTGCCTCATGTATGACCTCGACTTCTTCATACACCCATCTTTCCCTCTCTACAATAGACGCTTCAGACCCAGTCAGCAGCAAATGTGTGTAGCCACTTTTGCTGAAATCAGGAAATTGGCTTTTTATCGCTTTGAAGCCATCCCATTCCACGTCAAGATAGGGCTTCCAGTGTTCCTCAGGATTGTACACCGAGGAATCAATGGAATTGTCGATAAAAGCGACTTTCACTTCCTTCATTTCACCAAACCGGCCATTATTCTGATGGGGTATGCGCACAAATTATATCCAATCAATAGCAAAAGACAACTTCTTTCTTTTTTGTCCATATTTTCTTTGAGTTTAAAGCACTGATTCTGGTATAATTCATTTTCACCAAAGGAGGAAATAAAGTGCACAATGTAAAAGAAGAAACAGAACTCCATGTGACAACGCCTAATGAGCCCGGCATATTGGGTCGTGTACTGGGGACTCTTGCCAATGCAGGTGTGAATCTTAGAGCGCTTCGTGCTCACGCTGAAGGGAAAAAAGGAATTTTTCTTCTTTTAACTTCCGATAACAAAAAAGCCGAGAAAGCTCTCAAAGTCTTACGCTATAAGGTAAAAATAAACAAGGTTGTCACAGTCGAGATCGACGACCGCATAGGAGCGGGTGCAGAAATAGGCGCTCTTCTGGGAAATGCCGCCATCGACATTGATTATTGCTATGGCACTTCTACTGGAGCTGGAAAAGCTCTCTTGGTGTTCCAAACGAATAATAATAAGAAAGCTGTCGAAACTCTGGGCTAATCCTTGAAAATTCTGCTCTTCCTTGAAGTAACGATTCGTCTCCGCGGGTAAAGATTCAGCACCACCTATCACCTCTTTTAATAAAATAAGCCCTCAGTGATGGGGATCAGGAAATTGGATTCTTCCAATTACAGCACTGAAAACATGAGCGAAACAATCCCTCCCTTTGGTGTCAAGAATCCCACACTCTCTCTGTATTCAACAGATGATCCTGTTGACAAATTGCATCTTGTTCTAGTCCCACTCGTCTCTTCCGCGGGAGTCGTATTCCCTAAAACTTCAGAGCTGCCTCGATCATTAACATTTGAAGATAATGTCTTGAATGGTCTGGCTAACTGGAATAGTCTATCTCAAAAACTCCAATGCATTCCAGGATTCAGGACAGCACTATCCCCTAATGATATTTCCAGTCAACTCCATGAGGTCGGAGCTGTATTTTTTTCACTCACAGAAGGGATTGATTCGAATTCGGAAAAAAGTTCAGTCTCTCAAAACTCTCCTTCCTTTCCTGGTAGTCTGGGTTCGCTTTTTGACTATTTCTTGAGCTGTCTGCGAGTGAGTTCAGTCCACAGTGCTGTCTTTAATATAAAAGTCGGAGAAGGAAGTCTAATCAAAAGATCCCGAGATGGCAGAAATCTCGCCCGGTCGCTGAAGAGTGCTTTCAAACGCATGCAGATCAACACATCCTTTTTCTTGACTGACTTGAGCCAGCCAATCGGCCGCGCTTTGGGGAATTCCCTTGAAATCAGGGAGGCCATCGAAATACTCAAAGGATCAGGTCCTCTGGATTTGCTCAAGCTTGCTTTAGAACTCGGCTCAGATATGCTTCTTTTTGCCGATAAGACAATGTCTAAAGGCGAAGCCAAAGAGATTCTCAAAAAGAAAATATTGAGTGGAGATGGCCTCAAAAAATTCCGAGAAATCATCAAAGCCCAGAAAGGAGATACTCGAATCATCGATAATGATTCCCTCCTGCCTTTTTCTGAGAAAAGAATAAAAATTCGTTCCAGCCAAACCGGCTTCATTCAGAAAATCAACACAAGAAAGCTTTACTCCCTCTATCTCAAATGCGTATCACAGGAGAGGAAACAAACCAACTCTGGAACTCGTGGAATCGGTTTCGTCCTCCAGAAACAATCTGGCGACTGGGTTAAAAAAGGCGAAAGTCTTGTTGAAGTCCACCTCAACCACAAAGTCAGCCGCTCCTGGACTGGGGACGAATTCCAGGAAATCTTTTTAATCTCTGAAACTTCCCCACCCTTTCAGCCATTGATTATCGAAAGAATTTGAGATTAGTCTCATTTTCTGCCCAAAATAAGAAATGAAACCGCGAATTCACAACCGCAAGATCCTTCCAGAACTCTGGAAATGGATATGATTTGAATCATGAATTTCTGTTAGAAAAAAAATTTTTTGTATGGTAGACTTCATGCAACTTGAATCCTAGGAAAGGAACTAAAGATGGAAGAACACAAACCCTATGTGCCTGACCAAACACCGTTTAAGGATTTCACCATTAAGGCTGTCATCATTGGAGCCATCTTCGGCGTCGTCTTTGGTGCGGCCAACGCCTATATTGGATTAAGAGTTGGGCTGACGATCTCAACAGCCATTCCTTTGGCAGTTATTGCTGTGGCCGTGTTCAAAGTACTCACCCCTATCCTCGGAAAAAGCACGATCCTGGATTGCAACATCGCACAGACGACGGGCTCAGCCAGCTCTTCTCTGGCCTCGGGAATCATCTTCACCATTCCGGCCCTCTTCCTCTGGGGATTCAATCCTAGCCTCTTCAAAATCGGCACTCTCGCCATCTTCGGAGGGATCCTCGGAGTTCTTTTCATGGTCCCTCTCAGGAGAGCTCTGATTGTCAAAGAACACGGAGTCCTTCCCTACCCTGAAGGAGTTGCGGCCTCTCAGGTTCTGATTTCAGCAGAAGAAGGAGGAGCCAAAGCGAAAAACGTATTCTTTGGTTTAGGAATCGGGGCTGCATACAAAGCCGTCATTGCCATCTTGAAACTCTGGCCGGAAAAAATATATCTCAAACTTCCTGTCCTCAAAAAAGCCGAGCTGGGGCTTGACGCCACACCAGCCCTTCTGGGAGTGGGTTTCATCCTGGGGCCCCGAATCGCAGGAATCATGGTGGCAGGCGGCATTCTTTCCTGGATAGGGCTTATCCCTTTGATCGCCTACTTCGGAGAAAACCTCAATATACCACTGTTCCCTGAAACAGAGCTGCCGATTGCCCAGATGGCTGCTGAAGACATCTGGTATAAATACATAAGGGTCATAGGTGCTGGAGCCGTGGCAGTCGGTGGGATCATCACTGTCATCAAGTCTCTGCCTACTATGGTCGGAGCGCTAAAAACTAGCCTTAAAGATTTCAACCTCAGTAAGCAGAATGAGCAAACCAAGAAAAACAGAACAGACACCGATCTCCCTTTTCCCGTTCTGGGCCTCGGAATTCTCGCAGTGGCAGTCTTGATCATCCTGGCACCTCAGGTTCTCGGTATCCAAACGTCCATCCTTATTCGCCTTTTAGGATCCGTGTGCATCGTCATCTTCGCTTTTTGTTTTGTAACGGTTTCTTCCAGGATAGTCGGGATGGTGGGTGTGACCTCCAACCCCACCTCAGGCATGACCATCGTCACCCTCCTCGGAACAAGCCTGGTGTTTTTAGCCCTGGGATGGACAGACACTTTAGGCATGGCCACTGCTCTGACAGTCGGGACTGTTGTCGCTATCAGCGCCTCTATCGCAGGCGACATTTCCCAAGACCTTAAGGCAGGCTACATCATCGGAGCCACTCCCAGAAAGCAACAGATTTCCGAATTGATAGGAGTCTTGGCCTCGGCCTACGCCATCGCCTGGACAGTGTGGCTCTTAGGTAAAACCTTCGAATTTGGCTCACAAGACCTGGCTGCACCTCAAGCCACCTTGATGAAGACGGTCATCGAAGGAGTTCTCGGAGGTAACCTTCCCTGGGGACTCGTTCTAGTTGGAGGAGCTTTTGCCATCGTGGCAGAGCTGGTCGGGATTCCGTCCCTTCCATTTGCGGTGGGGATTTATCTGCCCCTCTCCACGATGACACCCATTTTTGCCGGAGGTTTTATCAGGCATCTCATGGAGAAAAGATTCGGCAAAAATGAACCGGAGAAAACGAAAGGAAAAGAAAAAGGGATTCTTTTGGGTTCAGGGTTCATTGCCGGAGAAGGAATCACTATGGTAGGAGTCGCATTATACGCGTACATCACAACTAAAAAACCTACAGGAATAGGGGTCAATCTTGGTGATTTCGTTGCATTTGCGGCATTTCTTGCCTTAGGCGCTTTTTTGTATTGGAAAAGCTCTAAAAAATAATCCTGAATTATTCATAAAATCTGCCGCCATCCTAACGTATTACTCTAAAAAGGGGACAGTCCCTCTCTTCCTTAAAATAATGACTGAAAGGGACAGTCCCCATTTTCCTAATGGCTTGCAAATTCCAAAATTATCCACTATATTTTTTAAAATCGTGATTATTATGGAGCCAAAATGAATACCATAATCATCGCTTTCATCCTCATCGCCTGGCTTATTCTGGGCTACAAAATATACGGAAGTTTCATCGAGAAAAAAGTCGTTCAACCCGATAAATCCCGTGTGACTCCAGCTCAAGAATTGAAAGATGGAATTGACTATTCGCCGGCCAAAAAGTCTCTTCTCTTCGGCCATCATTTCTCATCTATCGCAGGAGCCGGTCCTATCTTGGGACCATTGCTGGGAGTGCTTTACTTTGGCTGGCTGGGTGCACTCCTCTGGGTGGCTATCGGAAGTATTTTCCTCGGAGCTGTTCACGATTACACCGCTCTCATGACATCTGTCCAGAACAAAGGCACATCTCTGGCAGATATATCTAAAAACACCTTAGGCTTTCGGACGAAAATCATATTCTCTGTATTCATCTGGATGGCCCTGGCTCTGGTCATCGCTGTTTTTGCTGTGGTCGCCTCTCAGACTCTTGTCTCACAGCCAGAAATCGTTATCCCCACATTCGGTTTGATTTTCATCGCTATGGTATTTGGCTGGCTGATCTACAGGAAAAACATCAATATCGTTGTCGGAACTTTTCTCTCACTCATCGTGCTTTTTTTCCTGATCTATATCGGAAATCTTCTGCCGATTGTCCTACCGGCTCAAATACTGGGTATGTCTGGCCAGAAATTCTGGTTCTTTATCCTGATTATCTACAGCATTTTTGCTTCCTCCCTCCCTGTTTGGTTTCTGCTTCAGCCACGAGATTACATCAGCACCTGGATTCTCTTTTTGGGTCTCGGATTGGGTTATCTCGGCCTCATCGTTGCGCATCCTTCGTTGAATGCGCCCGCCTTTGTCTCATTCAACAGTAAAGGAGGCCCTTTGTGGCCTATGCTCTTTGTCATCATAGCCTGCGGAGCTATCTCGGGTTTCCATTCGCTCGTTGCCGGAGGGACAACATCCAAACAGCTACCGGATGAACTCAGCGGGAAATTGATAGGATACGGAGGAATGGTCACAGAAGCTGCCCTTGCCGGACTCGTGATATTCATCGCAGCGAGCGCATTAATCTGGGATCCTTCAGGAATGGAAAGCCAATTCGGTTTTCAGTATCTCATGACCACGATCGGAGACCCGATCCGGGCGTTCGCGACTGGATACGGAAAACTCATTTCTTCTCTCCCTGTTCTCACTCTGGTAATCGGCACTTTTTTCGGTATGATTATGCTCAATGCCTTTGTTCTGACGACTCTTGATACCGGGACAAGGATCGGCCGCTTCATCACGACTGAACTCCTTGGAAAAAAAGTTCCTCCCCTCCGAAACAGATGGTTGGCTTCTTTGTTTATCCTCGTGTTTGCAGCTGTTTTGGGAGGGACCGAGGGCTATAAGGTGATATGGCCAGTCTTTGGCGCCTCAAATCAGCTCGTGGCGGCCCTGGCTTTAATCGTTGTCTCTTCTTATCTTGTCGGTATCAAAAGACCCAAAAAATTCACAGTTTACCCAGCGATTTTCATGTTGTTGACCACGCTCGGAGCCCTTATTTACCAGGGATACAATTTTTTTAAATCAGAAAGTTTTCTTCTGGGAAGCATCAGCGTCATTCTGATTATCCTGGCAACAATCATCGTGTATGAAGCCCGAGCCATCCTCTTTTCCCGCCAAAAATAAATGGGGTCGCATCTCAACATTCGACATTTCTCTCCATTTACATTTTTACATTCAATGTAAAAATGAACACCTTTATTATAAGAAGCTGACGAGGAATTGATGTTACAAACGTGAATTGAGCGTCGCCATTCACTCTCCAGGTTGGTTTCTGCATTGAGCTTTATTCAGCAAATGTCGAATGTTGAGATGCGACCCCACTATGCGCCAAACTAGGAGAGAGGAGTGACTTTAAAAACAACTCCTTTCGGATCAGGACAGCAGAGAGTTTCAGTTTCAGCCACCCAATCATCATGAGTCAGCTCATCTTCTCTCTGTTTAGTGGTCAGGAACGGAAAAAGGCTGTTCAAAGCATAGACACATACTTTCTTCTTTTCCGGGATTTCAATCGTCCCTTCTCCCCTGATGAAAAAGGTGTCTCCAACTTTATGCTTAGCCCCACACCTCTCTTTCACTCCCACAACTTCTATCATTAGCTCTTTCATGGTTCCTCCTTTCTGTGTTCAAATATATATGCCGAACTGAAAAAAATCAATAACACGTTGACAAAGCAAAGAGACCTGTCGTAAAATTATTTCTCAGGTAATCTAGTAAACGAGGAGGAGAGTATGGCAGCAAAAGCTGAACCTAATGTCGTTCCACTGTGCGATGTCCTCTTGGTTCTACTCATTATTTTCATGGTTATCACTCCGTCAGTCCAAAGAGGAATGGATGCTAAGCTCCCTGAAACTCTGGGAGGCAGTGATCAAAGCATAGACGTGATCGTTATGACTTTGCATAATAACGGCAAAATCGATATCAACAAACAGTTCTATGAACGAGAAATCCTTGACAGCGAATTAATGAGGATTTACGGTCCCCGTCAGCACAAAACCATACTGATCAGAGCTGATGCCCGAGTTCCTTTCACTAATGTTGTTGAGCTCATGGACATAGCCAGAGGAGCAGGAGTGGAGGAAGTTGGAATCGTCCTGGAATACTTTGAAGAAGAAGGAGACGAAAACTAAACCTCCGAAAACACAGCCTCCTCTTGTATTAAAAAGCTTCCCTAATTAAAAAAACCCTTTCTCTCCTCGCTATTACTCTTATCTTTTTTTCCTTTATCCGGAGAAACACACATAACCGGACTCTTAACCAGGAAAGAGATAAAGGATGGGCTTTGTTTTTTATTTTATCGGTCCGATAATCTCCCTGGAAATGACCAGGCGCTGAATCTCATTCGTTCCTTCATAGATTTGGAGAAGTTTTGCATCTCTCATCAACTTTTCCATCGGATAATCCTTCATGTAGCCATAACCGCCAAGAATCTGGACACACTCCGTCGTGACCTTCATGGCCACGTCAGACCCGAAAGCCTTCGCCATGGCTGATTCTTTCCCGCAGGGCTTTCCTTCGTCCATCAACCAGGCCGCATGCCACACTAAATGGCGGGCCGCGTTTATTTCCATGGCCATTTGGGCTATCTTAAAAGCTGTGTTTTGAAAGAGCGCAATTGGTTTCCCGAACTGCTTTCTATTTTTGGAGTATTCAATCGCATACTCGAGAGCCGCTCTTGCCACTCCGACTCCTGCTGCTCCGACAGGAGCCCTTGTCTTATCCAATGTTTTCATGGCTATGATGAAACCTATCCCTTCCTTGGCTAAAAGATTTTCCTCTGGAATTTTCATATCTTCAAATGTCAGTTCTACAGTGTTCGATGCCCTGTGTCCCATTTTATCTTCTTCCTTTCCGATGATCAGCCCTGGAGTTTCCCGGGGAACGATGAAAGCACTGAGGCCCCGCATTCCCTTTTCAGGATTCGAATTCGCGAATACAACATAAAAACTGGCAATTTTTCCGTTGGAGATGAAACATTTTGAACCGTTGATAATGTATTCCTTCCCTACTTTTTTCGCGCGAGTCTTCATGGAACCGGCGTCGGACCCCGCTTCTCTTTCAGTCAAACAGAAAGAGGCAAAAGACATTTTTTTTGTCTGGGGAGTCAGAAATTTCTTTTTCTGCTCATCGGTCCCGTATAGAATAATAGGTGTGTAGGCCAAAGCATTGACCATCATCGTTGTATACATCCCTGCACAACCGGCAGCTAGCTCCTCGCTGATGATAACAGTATCCACATCATTCAAACTACCACCTCCGTATTCCTTAGGAACAGTGCAGGTCAGGAATCCGACTTCAAATGCTTTTTGCATCACGTCTTCAGAAAATTCATCGCCTTTATCATATTTCGCTGCATTGGGTTTCATCTCTTTTTCGGCGAATTCTCGCGCCATCTCCTGCAGGGCTAGCTGCTCTTCTGTTAAACTAAAATTAATCACTATTTCCTCCTTATTTTATCAATACAGCATATACTGTGATTTTACTAATCATCGAGTTTATACTGGAAACCTCAACTTATGTCAATTTTTCTGGCTTTTCTTGAATAAAATCTCTTCTCGGGCCATGAGAGGAGCGGGTTTTTCTATTCTGAAAATATCTTTCACGATTTTCTGCGCACTGATGTTTTTCTGTGAAGAATGGTTCAAGTGAAAGAAAAGCTTCGCTTTTTTTCTGTTGACAATCGTTTCCTGGATGAATCCGTTTTGAGTTTTATCCAAATATCCTTTGATCCGCTCCTCAATCGTTCTGTAATATTCCGAAGAAGACATATTCTTCTCATTCTTCCACCCGACTGCATGCATAATTTCTCTACTTTTTAGGTCGACTGAGTAAATAAACGCCTCTATCTCTTCATTTAAAGTGGGCTGGGCGGCTTCCCTCTTCTCCAGGCTTAGGATGTGAACGCCCGAAGGCAGGCACTTGTTCATTCGAGAAATAAATTCGTCCTCTCTAAAAAGAAAACGAGATTTAAATTCAAAACATTCTGCTTTTCCACTCATCCCTAAAGGCAGAGCTGACGGGTAGGAAATCAGCATTTTAGGATGAAAACCTTGGGAGTAAACAACTTGAATTTCAGCCCGTCTCAAAGTTCTCTGAATAACATTGTTTAAATCTATGTGTGACATAAATCGTGCGGATTGAAGCTTGGAATAAAAAACTCGATAGTGAAACACCTTTTCAGTCTCTTCTCCAAAAGGCTTCTCCGGAGAAGGAGTTATTTTTATCTCTTCTGGAAATTCTCTTTCTAAAAATTGCGGAAAAGAGCATCCTTGGCACGTCCCGCAGCTATCATCCAAACAGGACAATGTATATTCTTCTCTTAATGCCGTGTCCATCTCTTCACTCAAATAGGACTTTTTCATGCCAGAATCTATGTGGTCCCATGGGAGTCGAACATCTCTTTCGATTGAAGACAGATACAAAGAATAATCGACATGTGCCTGTTTAAACCCTTCTTCCCAGGTTTGATACTGGAAAAGGTCATTCCAACTGTCAAAACGGGCTCCTCCTTTCCAGGCTTGGCATAAGACCTTGTTTAACTTCCTGTCCCCGCGAGAAAACACAGCCTCCAGGATGGAATTTTTTAGTGAATGCGTATTAAACTTGACAGATGGATATCTCTTTAGCTGAGATTTGAGATATCTATACTTCTCTCTGAGAATGGATTCCTCCTCCATTTTAAGCCACTGAAAAGGTGTGTGTGGTTTAGGAATAAAAGAAGATATGCTGAGGTTGATTCGAGGAGGAGATTTCAGGGTTTTGTGTCCGATTCTGATCAGTTCTCTGACTATTTTGATGATTCCCTCTAAATCTTCATCATTTTCTGTCGGAAGCCCCAACATGAAATACAGCTTGAGCAGTCTCCACCCTTGAGAAAAAGCATTCTGCGATGCTTCCCAGATATCGTCATCTTCCAGTTTTTTGTTGATGACACGACGCAATCTTTCTGTCCCTGCTTCTGGAACCAGAGTAAACCCTGTTTTTCTCACTTTGATGATACTCTGGGCGACATCTGAAGACAGGCCTTTGGGCCGCAAGGAGGGTAAGGAAAGAGAAATCTTGCTCTTGGCCAATTCCTTCATCAATATTTCAACCGTTCTATCCAGATAGGGGTAATCACTGATGGAAAGAGAAGCCAAGGAAGTGTCTTCATACCCTGTCATACGCAAGCTGTGCAAGATGTTCTCCAAGACGCCTGAAGGGCTTTTAACTCTGGGCGGGAAGTAAACACTCGAGGCTTGACAGAACCGGCATTTTTGGGAACAGCCTCTTGCAACCTCAACAGACACTCTATCAAAAATAATCTTTATATTTGGAACCACGATCTGTTCAGGAAAAGGCGCCTTGTGAAAAGGAAAAAGAACTCGTTTCTGTATGCTTGACGGTGCATCTGGTTCTGGCTTAACGGCAAGAAGGTTGGAGCCTCTGGGTAGATAGGACGTGTACAAGGAAGGGACGTAAACTCCCTTAATCCGGGTCATTTCTTTCAAGAGAGCGGCTTTCTCTTTCAATCCGTTTTTGTGCGAGAGGTATTTTTCAATGATTTCCAAGAACGCTTCTTCTCCATCCCCGATCAAAAACAGGTCGAAGATCTCTGCAACAGGTTCAGGATTGAACGCAGCCGGACCACCTGCGATGACAAGGGGATAGTCCATGTCTCTCTCGGATGAAAAAAGAGGGATACGGCCCAAATCCAGAATGGTCAGGATGTTGGAATAGTTGAGTTCGTAAAGAAGTGAAAAACCCAGGATATCAAATTGGGCAAGAGGTATCTTATTTTCAAGTGAATACAGAGGAATTTTTTCAGTCCGAAGTTCTCGTTCAAAATCAATCCAAGGAGCAAAAACCCTTTCCGCCAAAATCTTTGGATTATCATTTAAGAGAAAATAAAGGATCTTCTGGCCTAAATAGGACATCCCAACCTCGTAGAGGTCAGGGAATATAAGGGCTATTTTAGTTTTGACACGAGAGGGATCTTTTTTAACCTCATTCCATTCACCGCCTAAATAACGCCCAGGCTTTTCCACAACTTTCAAAATCTCTTCCAGGTTTTTCATCGCAGTCAATAGTACTCTATCCTTGAATTAACGGGTTCAGTCTTTCCTTTGACTCAATTATTTTATTTCTATTGAACTGATTGTTCAATCAACAAAATGAAATAGTGAAATAGGGGACGTTCCCCAAGGTACCACCTTAGCTCACTCAGCCCCTCCACAGTTCATTATCTTTTAAAAGACAAGTCAAAATAGAAAAATAAATGAGCTAAGGTGGTACCTTGGGGAACGTCCCCATATATCATACATTAAACAAAAACAAATCTTCGCATTTTGACGTTTAGGACGAGTGAAACTCCCAAATAATTGGTGAGAAGAGAAGATCCTCCGTAGCTGAGCAGAGGTAAGGGAGTCCCTGTGATGGGAAAAAGACCAATGACCATCATCACATTGATGAAAAACTGGAAAGTAATCATCACCGCAACCAGAAAAACAAGATAAACTCCTGCCCTGTCTTGAGATATCCCTACTGATTGATACAGTCTGTAAAGGAAGGCAAAATAGCACATCAAAGCAAGGACAACACCCAGGAATCCAAATTCTTCACCTACAACTGAAAAGATGAAATCCGTATGCCGTGCAGGCAAAAATCTGAGCTGGCTTTGAGTTCCTTTTCTAAATCCCTTTCCTAAAAATCCACCGGAACCGATGGCGATCTTCGACTGCAGGATATGATAGCCTGAGCCAAGAGGATCCTTGCTTGGAGAGATAAGGGTAGTCAATCTTTTTTTCTGATAATCTTTAAGGCCAACATTCCAGCCAATAACACCAATAACCATGGTCACTATCAATATATAGACGAATGTTTTCCTGTTTATACCGGCCAGAATGAGTGCGGCTAAATAAATGGGCACATAGCTCAAAGCCGTACCCAAATCTGGCTGCAATGCCACTAAGAGAACTGGACCTGCGATGACGGCGCCGCTTAAAAATCCCTTCTTCCAGGAAACGTAATCTTGTCTGAACTTGGAAAATAGAGAAGCCATGAGAATAATGAGAACTATCTTTGTCAATTCAGAAGGCTGAAATTGGAAATACGAGAGACGGAGCCAACTCTTGGCTCCAGCCACAAATTTTCCGAAAAGCAAAACTCCCACAAGAGTCACAATAGCAAGAACATATAAATAGGGAGCAAAAGAGACCAATGCCTTATAATCCACTGAGAGAAAAAGAAAAAGAGCGACCAGGCTGACAACTATCCAGATCATCTGTCTTAAATAATATTTTCCTGGAAGATAGTGTGAGCTGCTGTAAATGAATGCCAGGCCAATTATTGAGTTCAAGAGCAATAGGCTGATGAGAATCCAATCGATGTGCTTAAGAAGGCTTCTATCTATCATATTTCTTCCTGTATAAATTAAACAATCTCCTCGCGATAGGAGCGGCTGTGGCACCTCCCATTCCGCCGTATTCAACGAGAACAGTGACAACAATCTCTGGGTTTTCTCTGGGTGCAAATCCAGTAAACCACGAGTGTGTTTTCACTTCTTTTTCCTCTTCTTCTCCTTCCTCTTCTTTTTTCTCCTCCTCGGCCTCTTTGGATTTATCTTCACTGATCAGCTGAGTCGAACCCGTCTTCCCACAGACATCATAACCAGAGACCATCGCAGCCCAACCGGTGCCTTGATCATTCACGGCTTCCCACATTCCCTGAATAACCTGTTCAAAAATGGATGGATCGATATTCACTGTATGACTGTTCGGAGAGTCGTATTCTCTGCCTCTCTCTCCCCCGACAGCGGATAGAGACTTGAGCAGATGAGGAGTCACACGGATTCCTCTATTGGCAATAAGAGCCGTATGGGCAGCAATCTGGATAGGAGTCACAAGCATGAAGCTTTGGCCAATAGAAACAGAAATCGTTTCCCCCTTTTGCCACGGCTCATTCTTGGCCTTTATCTTCCACTGGGGATCTGGGACCAATCCGACTTTTTCACCAGGCAAATCAATCCCTGTTTTTGCTCCCAATCCCAGCATTCGTGCGTAGCGGGATATCTCTTCGATTCCCATCTCTTTCCCTAGATTATAAAAATATATGTTGCAGGAATGCCGTATTGCATCATAAAAATCCATTTTTCCGTGGCCTTCTTCACGCCAGCAGGAAAAGG
>Ga0209635_10001393_pt1 | contig 17894 bp, 19 predicted proteins | sample DeeMarSWOR230_32_FD_187463 | JGI IMG/M metagenome (GOLD analysis project Ga0209635, IMG submission 187463) | Marine sediment microbial communities from White Oak River estuary, North Carolina - WOR-2-30_32 (SPAdes) (version 2) | ecosystem: Environmental > Aquatic > Marine > Intertidal zone >... | reverse complement strand
TACGGGCAGGACCATGGTTTCTTTTGGAGTACCGGTATAGATAGGAGTGCCCCCGCCTGCTCGGTAGCCCAGCGCTACCAGAAACAGATTGACCCCTGATGCCATCATGGCAATGCCCATAATGAGCTTAATCAAATTCCTTTTGAATATAAGTATATAGACGGATATCCCCACCAGCAGCACTGCCGCTAAGAAGGGAAAGTTGAGAGGGATGTGCTCCATTATTCTTCTATCTCCTCACCACTGGAAAAGAGTGCCAGGGCCAGAACCACTGCTGTCAGGCCGGCTGCCACCTTAAGGCCCACAGCAAAGTTCATCAAGGGAATGACGCCACCCGTCCAGATATCCCCGGGGTTAGGACCGGTGGCAGGAATCCGGCCGAAGATCGGCGAGCCCACCAGCAAGTTATAAAAAAAGGCAGTGCCTATCCCGGCAAAAGCTAGGCCGATAAAGATTAAGGCCCCGGTGCTTTCCATTATTGATAAAAGACGCTCACGCAGCACTTTTTTAACTTCTTGATGGTTAAAGGCTACCAGTAACATGACCATACCAGAAACGATGACAGCGCCACCCTGAAAGCCTCCACCCGGGGTAAGATGACCATGGGCGATAATATACAGGCCGAAGATGAGGATAAACAGGATAAGCTGGTTGGTCACGGTGCGCACAATTTTTGACAGCATCAGGAGTTCTCCTCCTTGCGTTTCGCTGTTCGTAATAGAAGCAAAACCCCGGTCACCGCTGTGAACAGTATTGTGGCTTCCCCTAGCGTATCAAAGCCACGGTAGTCAAAGACCACCGATGTTACTACGTTGTTGCTCCCGGTTTCTTCCTGGGCGTTCTCAATTATATAATCGTCCATATCAGATGGGGGATAGCCAAAGGGGTGGATGGATAGCAGCATCCCGCTCACCAGAAAGGCTATCACAACAAGCAACACGATCAAGCCTATAACTTGTCTCATATTTACTCCATACGCTTGGTCGACCTAATGGTGATGATAAAGATAGCTGCGGTCACAGCTGCCCCGATTCCTGCTTCGGCAATGGCCACGTCAGGTGCCCTCATAATATAAAATTGAAAGGCTAACAGCAGACTCAGCACAGCCAGCGCCACGACTGAGTATAGGAGGTCCCGGAATACAGCGACCAATATGGCACAGACAACCAGTAACAGCGGTATAATGATATGCAGAACTCCAGCTTCAATCATTTTCTTTCCTCTCCAGGTCATCCACGACCGCTTTTGCGGGCTTTACTCCGCTACGGTGTGCCGCCCGGGCAATGGCATGGGCGCTGGTGGCATTGGTGACCACCAGTGCTAACAGAGCCAGCACCACGTGTATGCACATTACAGACTGAGAGGAATCCCCTTCCACTGCCCAGATTCCGGCGGACTGCACAATTACCGCGAGGATGAGGAAGATGGAGCCAAAGGTAGTGCATTTGGTAGCGGCATGCAGCTTGGTGTACATGTCGGGAAAGCGGTGAAGGCCGAAGGCCCCGACCAAATTGAAGAAAAGGCCAATTCCTATGAAGACATAGCTTAGTATGTTCAGTTCCTCCACTAAAACTTATCCCCCTGAATGTATTTGGCCACGTATAGCGTCATGACATATGAGAGCAAGGCATAAACAATGGCCACATCAATGTAAAACGGACGATTGCCTGTCATCATTGCCACAATGATTAGACTGGCCACCACCAGAGTATTAGTGGTGTCAAAAGCCACCAGCCTCGTCGGCGCTCCCGGCCCGATAAAGATGCGTACCACGGTGATGATAATACACACCGCCATGACTATGACCGCTGGCAGCCAGTTCATCCCGCGATTCTCCTCGCCCAGTCAGGAAAACTTTGGCATATCGGATGGTAGTCTCTGGGCATATCCTTGAGCACTTTGGGGTCAATATTTATCCAGTGCACATACAGTTCGTTGGTTTTCTGGTCAACGTCCACGCTCAGTGTTCCAGGCGTCAGGGTGATGGAATTTGCCAGGATGGTAACTGACATGTCGGTCTTCAGGTTGGGATTTATCTTCACGATGGCCGGATTAATCCGCCCGGTGATGACACGATAGGCCACATCAACATTGGCCTTGGCCATGGCAAAGAAAAAGGGAAACAGGTAAGCGAGGAAGGTAAACCACCGCCGCGGGTTTAGCATGCGCAGGTCTTTGCCGATGAACCGGTTCCTGAGCACAGCACCGACCACCACAGCGAGCACTGCCCCGATGATAAGCTCGGCATTACTCCATAAACCAACGGTGCCGCTACCAATAGTGAGAAGGAGATAAACTACGTAAGCGACAACCGTTGTAATTAGAAACTTCATGCCTTACCGCGTAAACAGCCTCTCTACTGAGAGGGATTCTATTTCAAAGCTGGCTACCTTGCTGTAATAGCTTAGTTTCCTTAAATTCTTTACGTTGACATACAAATGTATGTCATCCGCCGGAAATTGTCAAGACCCCAATGGTTCTTCTTTAAAAAAATTTTCCAGGCACGGTTGTGTATTCAAAGCCCTCCAAAACCGCAATTTTCGGCTTGTGCCTCTAGAGTCCTTCGCGCTTATATCGCTGGGCTAGTTCTTGATAGATTGCTGGGCTATTCTGTGACCACCATAACTGCTCAGCAGTGATCATTCTCTTAATTTTTCCAGGCACGCCGGTAACAAACGAATTGTCGGGAATTTTCATCTTTTCTGTAACTACACAACCAGCAGCAATTATTGAATTGTCGCCAATCTCAACATCGTGAAGGATGGTGGCATTCATACCTATCACAACATTGTTTCCTATTCTACGGCCATTGGAAACAGCGCCGTGACCAATGATTACATTGTCCCCGATGGTAGCCTCCGCGGTGGGAGGCAAGTTTGGTGACCCCGAATGAATAACGCAGTTATCTTCAACAACGGTATTCTTGCCAATTTTTATCTTGCCGATATCCCCCCTGATCACTGCTCCGGGCCAAACGCTGGAGTTGTCACCAATCTCTACATCGCCAACAACATAAGCTACTTCACTGATAAAGGCTGAATCAGCTATCCTGGGTGTCTTGCCATTCAAGCTTCTAATCATCTTTACCTCCCAGAATCATTTATGTTACTGGCTTATCCAATAGTTAGTCAAACCAGATAGTACCACAATGCCGCTTGAGCTTAAAGACTGCAAAGCGGGGGACGCACAATTTGACAAAGAGCTATCCTCATTTGACGTGGTTAGTACTTATTGGTAACATCATGAACTGAGCCGTGCTAGGCGGGGAGCTAGCGGTGCCCTGTACCCGAAAACCGCTATAGCGGGGCTGAATTCCTGCTTGAGGTTTACGGCTGGTGAGATTTTGTTTTTGCTGAGCGGTGTTGATAGTTGGGTTCTATGCAACTGGAGGCTATGAACCCCGTCAGGTCCGGAAGGAAGCAGCGGTAAATAGCATTTCCAGTGTGATATAGAGTTGCCTGGCAGGAGCTAGCTGGCAGAGACAGCTTTCCGGTTCCGGAATCGAGAGCAGGTGCACGGCTTACAGAAATTTTGGAAGCTACGGATGTGGCAATAAGGAAAGTGGTAAAGGGCTTCTATCGATTGTTTAGACAAGGCTGACACTTTTGTACCGGCAATTACTTCGCCAATTTGGCTTCAAACCGAAAAAACGCTTAGGACAGCATTTCCTTATAGACGAAGCTGTATTAGAACGTATTCTATCTGCTGCCGAACTCGGCCCTGGGGACATTGTAGTTGAGATAGGTCCGGGCCTAGGTGTACTAACTGAGGGGTTAGCCAAACAAGGGGCTAAAGTCGTTGCTGTTGAGCTTGATTCCAAATTAGTTGCCCTGCTGAAAAAACGACTGGCCGCCTTTCCTGATGTCAGAATTATCCGTGCTGATATACTTAAGGTTACCCCCCGGCAACTTCTGCAAAATAACTTACCCGCCTCCGAACTTGTTCGAGGTTATAAAGTTATAGCTAATCTTCCTTATTACATTACTTCACCGGTACTGCGCCATTTTCTCGAGGCGCAGCCCCGACCTTCAGAAATGGTAGTAATGGTGCAGAAGGAAGTTGGCGAAGCTATTGCTGCTACCCCTGGTAAGATGAGCTTGCTCAGCGTTAAGGCTCAGTTTTATAGTAAGCCTGCTATTATATCCTATGTACCAGCGGCAAGTTTTTATCCCCCGCCGAAGGTGGATTCAGTTATTTTACGCCTGGATGTTTACTCACAGCCGCCTATCGAGGTATCCGATGTCGCTGGTTTTTTTGATATAGTTATGCATGGTTTCAGCTCTCCTCGTAAGCAGCTTCGCAATTCCCTGGCTCATTCTTTAGAGATGCCGCCCAGACAGGTTGCTTCATTACTGGGGAAGGCTGGAATAGAAGGTAAACGGCGGGCGGAAACTCTTAGCTTGGAGGAGTGGAGGGAGTTATGGAAAAAATTTGCTCCCTTTACAAAAAAATTATAATGTTGACTGTTTATGCCCCGGCTAAAATAAACCTTGTCCTCGAAGTACTGGGTAAGGATAATGATTATCATCGAATCTCCAGTATTGTTCAGTCAATAGACTTATGCGATGTCCTCAATTTTCAGTTAGACAAGGAGATAGGCTTTGAATGTGATGAAGCCAGCTTAAAGCGCGATAACCTGGTAATACAGGCGGCCACCCTGCTTAAGGAAAGCACAAAATGCAGTCGGGGGGCACGAATCGAACTTCGCAAGCATATACCCTGGGGTGTGGGATTGGGGGGTGGCAGCAGCGACGCCGCTGCCACCCTCTTAGCTCTAAATGAGCTCTGGGGATTAAGGTTGCCGCTTTCTGAGCTGGTCCATTTGGCATCTAATCTGGGCTCGGATGTACCCTTCTTTATCCATAAAGGCACGGCTCTGATAGAGGGGAAGGGAGAAAAGGTAAGCCCGCTACCATCCTTGCCTTCAATCTGCTTTGTGTTACTGGTGCCGCCATTACCTAAAATCTCGGACAAAACAAAGCAAATGTATAATAATTTAGACGCTGCTTGTTTCACCGAAGGCCAGTTTGTTCAACAAGCCTTGTCGTCTTTGAGGCGGGGAAAAGCGATTGACCATAGTCTTATGTTCAATGTCTTCGAAAAGGTAGCCTTTGATTTCTTCCCCGGGCTGGACAAATATCGGAAGACTCTGGAAGAAGCTGGAGCCCCGGGAGTTTATCTCGCGGGCTCCGGACCATGTCTTTTCACTTTTTTCTCAGGGGAGGAAAAAGCTGGTGAGCTGTTTTCACACTTGGAAAAGCACGGATTGGAGTGCTATCTGGCATCTTCTTTTCCGCGATAGTTAGGTAATCTGATGGTAAGAGAAAGGCCGAAGCAGAAAAGATGGATTAGGATAGTGTTTTACATCGTCATCCTTGCTGGATTCAGTCTCGCCTTTTTCTTTTTGTTTCAATACTTAAGAACCTATTTTGATATCCCGGAGGAAAGATTACAAGGGTTTGCCACCACAGCTTATTTAATTGTCTTTGGAATCACCCTGCTATCTAACGCAGCGGTCCTCGTTCCAGTGGCATTCCCCCATCTTGCTGTAATAATAGCAGCAGCAAGTTACTGGGATCCTGTTCTTGTAGCTTTGGTATCCAGCGTAGCTGGTGCCCTGGGGGAAATAACTGCTTATTATGCCGGCTACTTAGGAAAGAGAATCGTACACTTAGAGAATGCACCGGGATATGGAAGGCTTGCCGGCTGGATGGAGAGATATGGCCCTTGGGGGATTTTCCTCATCTCTTTTCAACCTATATTGCCGGTTGACATAGCCGGGATCCTGGCAGGAGCCTCTAAAATACCATTATGGAAGTTTCTCTTGCCTTGCTGGGGCGGAAAATTTGGCAAGTATCTTTTAGCCTGCTACTTTGGCGTGGCGATTTTGGATCTTCTTCCTCCCTTACCGTTCTAGCTTCAGTGATAAAGAGAGGGCCAGTTTTTTTTCATCGTCCTTGGTGCGAACTTCTCCATCTAATTTTGCCTTATGCAATACCTGGAGGACCTTTCCCATCTCAGGTCCGGCGGAGATGCCCAGTCTTTTTAGCTCTTCCCCGTCGAGGGAAGTCCTTACATAGCGCAGTTTTGTGAGAAATAGTTGGAGGTGGTGGTGTACCATTGAGGTGTCTGAAGCTATGGCATTTGCCTGTACCGCCACAGACTCATATTCCCGGAGCAGATAATAAATCTCACTGGGTTTCAGGGGAGACTTGCCTAGGAGCGGAAGCTTGGTCTTGAGTCGGAGTGTATCGCGTATGGCTCGGGACAATTTTGCCGTTATGTTAAGACGAGCGAGAAATTGCTCAACGCCCGTTTCGCTAAATGAATAAATGAGAAGACAGAAATAGAGCGAGGGCAATTGGGTGGGCTTCTTTAGCCGGCGTGCTCTGTCAAATTTCTCAGCTATCCAGCCACCGCCTTTGAGGAAGGGGTTTATTCCTTGCAGCACTCCTAGCTCGCCAAGCCGGTTGATAACAAATTCTGGCTGTTTTTCCTTAAAAATTAGTTCTAGCTCGTGTCTGATTCGGTCGCCGCTTATTGTATCCAGCATAGGAATATCACGTTTAAGCAGCTGAGCGGTCTGTGCTTCAAGCTCAAAACATAGCCGTTGTTGATAGCGGACGGCCCGTAAAATTCTGGTGGCATCGTCGCTGAAGCTTTCGGAATGCAAAATGCGAATGAGACGGCGCTCCAGGTCGTTTTTACCTTGATAGGGGTCGACCAGCTCCCCATAATCGTTTGCAGCGAGGGATATAGCCATAGCATTGATAGAGAAATCTCTACGGAGGAGGTCATCCTTGAGGGTGCCCGGAGTAACCGCCGGCAGTGCCCCCGGTTCAGCATAGGTTTCCTTTCGTGCTGTCGCCATGTCTAGGGTGAAATCCTCGTATCTGAGCTTGGCGGTGCCAAAGCGGCGGTGGGCAAGCAAATTTGCCTGGCTGCTTTCAGCTACTTGTTGAGCCAATTTCACAGCATCGCCCTCGACTACCAGATCGAGGTCGAAATTGGGATAACCTAAAAATAGGTCTCGTACTACACCACCGACGAGATATACCCTTTGCCCCCGCTTAGCCGCCTGTCCGCTGATATCCCTGACTAGCTCTAGGAGTTGCCGGGGGAGATATTGCTCTATTTGCCGGGCTAAATTCATTGCATCAGTATTATATCAACACTTCCGTTGCCGTCGTATAATATAATTCCCATAACCCTAGTTAAAATATTATAATTCTATCTCCCCTATGGAGCGAGAGCGCCCAGAGCAAGAGTTTGACTTTGAGGAAATATAGGGACTGGGGGTGACCCGGGAAAGATAAACTGCTGGCTTTCCGAGGCTAAAGAATGTGACTTCTGGTATGTTACCGTGTGAGTATAGCTAAAGAAGTTGATAGGTGAAACTGAAACAGGTCTGGCTACAATCTAACAAAAAACCAAGAAAGAATACAGAATCACAATTCGGAAAATACTATAAACGCTGAGCTTAACAACGGAGAAACTTAATTGAAGTTGAGACTCTTACCATTCATCCTCTCGCACTTGGCGCCAGTGTACATCTATCACGGATTTGCTAACGCCATATTCACTTCGGTTGCTATGGCTGCTGTGGCTGCTGTGGTTAATACCTTTGATAGCGGTAACGATTTAAAAAATAGTATGACTATCGGGATAGGTCAGGCGTGTCAGAAAATAGCGAACTCTTAAACACAACTAAACCGGCGGAGTTACGTCCAAGCGGGAATCCTGTGGAAGTACCTCTTGTTGAGGGGCGGAATCGGCTCTGGATATTGCTGGGAGTCGGTGTGGTTTCCTTCACTGTTATTTTCATGGAAATAAATTTTTACCAGGTCTTGTCCATCTTCAGTAATTACGTCACCGCCAATTCCATAATCTCGATAGTTATATTAGGGGGAGCCGTTGGTGGGTTGATCGGATATTTCACTGCACATAGATTTCCCTTCCCAGCTATGATTGCAGCTAACTTCATACTCCCGGTGTCTATTCTTTCGGTTCTTGCCTACTTGTTTACGCCAGTGGATAATATTTTGATTGTCTCTTTGCTTATGATGGCTCCATTCGTTTGCGCTGGTGTGGTGATTTCCATCACACTGGTGAGGCTCGATTCTCATATAACCTACTTTGTAACATTAATCGGGTCGGGATTAGCGGCGTTTCTAGTGAATATGTCACTGGGCAGTTTTCGCGAAGAGAATAGCCTGATATTTCTGGCTGCGCTGACTTGTTTGGCAGCGTGTTGTTTCATCGTTCCTTATCGCGTTGGTCGGGTACGGCGGTGGCTGGTGTGTCTGGCTGTCCTGGGTACGTTAAGCATTCTGGCTGCTGGTATTCTGAACATGACTTATGACTGGTTTAATATTGTAAGGACAAAACTCACAAGGGATGATCCGCAAGCAGAAGTCCTGTTCTCCAGGTCATCATATGTAGGTAGATATGATGTGCTTCGAAGTAGTCCTTATTCAACAATGTTGAAATCATACGAAAACGGGCATAGGAGTGATACAATCCGCAATTTGCCTGAGGAGAATTATCAGATAGACCCACGCCTTCCAAATTGTCTGATTGAGAATCCCGATATTCTCATCATCGGTCTTGCCGGCGATGGCATTACCAAGACTGCAAAGTTTCTGGGGGGAGAGGTTTATGGGGTGGAAATTAATCCAGCCATTGTTAGCATGCAGACAAATGAACTAGTGGAATGGAATGCGAATAGCTACGAGGGCATAGACGTATCCGTAATGGATGGACGGAGTTATGTGGAACAAAGTGAACTTCAATTTGATATGATTACCCTAGAGAACACACATTTAAATCGAGGATGGGGTACGGAGGGTACAGGGCGCGAACCAACCCCTGAGTATCTATACACTTCCGAGGCACTACACAGCTATTTGGACCATCTTACCAATAACGGAGTTATGGTCGTAGAAGAACCGGTATTCATTTCCTCACGTGAGGTGCCAGTCTGGAAGTTATTGTTTACGATGCGCCAGGTTTTACTCGAAAGGGGCTATCTGCAGCCCGAACAGCACTTCTTCGTTTTTCAATGGACAACCGAGACCGCTAATTTCATCCAGATTCTCATGAAGAAAACCCCTTTTACTGAGCAAGAAGTCTCCCAACTGCTGAAGTGGCTTGATGATATAGATAACATACGAGCAATTGAACAAATTAGTGGATCTCCAGTAGGGCCGATAAATGCAAAAACAACCCTATTCCATCATCCGTACCAGGCATCTTCTACAACCGTGTCCCAATTATTGCGCGGAGAGGTCGACGATGATTTCCTGCAGGAGCACAACATCCAGGTGATAACAGACGACCGCCCGTTCATGTTTGACGTTGACCCATCTCATTCTAATCTAAAAAAGGCTTACTCCTATATTCTGTATCTGGTATTGCCACTGGTGCCATTTCTTATCTGGTTTTTAGGTCGACGTAGAGGAGCTTTACTTGGTTTGCTCCCACACATGTTCACGGTCGCTTTGACTGGTTTGGGTTACTTGCTTATAGAGATTGTACTTATCCAGCGTTACGAGCTATTCCTCGGTTCGCCTGTGGCCACTTTCTCAAGCGTTGTCGGAACATTGTTGGTATTTTCCGGCCTCGGCAGCCTGTGGAGTAGGCGTATTAGCAAAAAAGGTGTGTACTATTGTCTGGGTATTATCATCCTATTGCTTATCCTATACCAATACTTGGCTCCGGCATTCTTTGCACTGGCTGCACAACTATCTTTGCCCGTTAAGATTATTCTGGCTGTGGTTTCAATCGCGCCCCTCGGCTTTTTTACAGGAATACCGTTTCCGTATGTACTGAGGTCAGGCAAGGTAGAGGCCTCTGCATCCGTTGTTGCGATGCTCTACGCCGTAAATGCCGCTTTCATGGCTTTGGCTGTACCTCTGGCCTTCAATATTTCGACTAACTGGGGACTTGCCGTAACATTCTTGATTGGCATATTCATATATGGCACCGTGTGGTTGCTGCTGGTAGCAATACATAGAGCTGGCATACGCAAGGTGATAAACTTGCCTGTCGCTGTATTTATTATTCTGTTACTCGTTTCGCCATGGTTGCCCAGTATAATGGGCCAATAGATAGCTACTATTTTTATGTCGGCTCCGGCGCAGGTCACAGTAACCAGACTCGAATCAGCAGGCTATCACTCACGAGCTGTGCGAGGAGTTAATTAACCTGTCAATTTTTCGGTAGCGGGTAATAAAAATAGTATTTGGTTACCTCACTGCACGAAATAGCGTTTTGTTAGCTCATCACACAAACTGGGAATGTTGTATTGTGACCATGACGCATTAAACACGCACCCTAAATGACAGAAGTTGCCGGGGGAGGTATTGCTCTATTTGCCGGGCTAAATTCATTACATCAGTATTATATCAGCACTCCCGTTGCTGTCGTATAACACAATTCCCATAACCATAGTTAAAATATTATAATTCTCTCTCCCCTGGTGGGAGAGAGTTAGAGTGAGGGGGAAATTCATCCTCACCCAGACCCTCTCCCTTCGAGGGAGAGGGTTTTATACGAAATTATATGGACAGCTATAGAAAAACCGGAAGCATGGAAGCTAAAAGCCAGGAAGGGCACAGGAAAAGACTGCGAGAAAGGTTCAATCAATCGGGGCTGGCAGGGTTCCTGGACTACGAAATTGTGGAACTGCTGCTGACACTGGGGACGCCTCGCAGGGATTGTAAACCGCAAGCCAAAGAAGCCATAAACAGGTTCAAAACTCTGAGAGGTGTTCTGGAAGCTCCTCCCGAGGAATTGCAGAAAATCAAAGGGATTACTGCCCACAATGTCTTTGTCATCAAATTCATGCAGGAGATGGCCCGGGAGTTTCTTAAGGAACAAGTCCTCGATAAACCCTACTGCCGGTCCTCCCGGGAGGTCTTCGATTACCTGTATCATTCTATGCGAGATTTAAAGAAAGAAGTCTTCAAAGTCCTGTTCCTTGATTCCCAAAATCGAGTTGTCGAGATTGAAGACCTTTTCGAAGGGACATTGAACGCCAGTGCTATTTATCCTCGGGAAATTATCCAGGGCGCCGTTAAACATAATGCTGCGGCCTTAATCTTTGTCCACAACCACCCGGCCGGGAATCCTCAACCCAGCGATAACGATAAACAAATAACCCAGGATTTAGTGTTTGCCGCAAATATTATGCAGATTAAGGTCCTTGACCACATCATAATAGGCGAGAATAGATACTTCAGCTTTGCCGATGCCGGGCTGATTGAGGAATATAACTCGGATTTTTTAGGTCTTAAAGAGGGGAAAAGGACTTAAGCCAGAGCGGGATTTAACGACCTTAATAAGCTATCTGGGAATTTTAGCTTTCGCCCACGGTTAAATGGGTGTTACCCGTTTTGGGAATGGAGCTAAGGAATTATATCATTCTTTTATTCATAATGTTCAAGTTTTATTGTTAACGTAAGAGGGTCAACACCCCGCACGGCCATTGTAATTTCCGCTTGGGGCACAACACCTTGCTCAGTTACCCAGAGTATCATCTCTAGGTCCATCTCAGGTTGTGTTCCATTCACCACGAAACAATTCTCATAGGTGCCGGAGGGGACCACAACGTCCTCTTTTTCGATGGCAATCATCTCCACGGTTACCTTCGGTATACCACCCAAATGGATGATGTAGGTGAACTGCTCCGAGTACCCTATATCAATGCCCCCCCAACGTTCTGGTGGTAGTAAGAACGTCATCTCTCTGGTCACGTCAACGAAAATGGCTGCATCTATTGCCGTAGGAAATGGCAGAGAAGAGTCCTCGTAGCTCCCTCCCGAAGACTTGGATCGAGGCACTGAATTCCTGAAATCTCCAACCTCTCCATCAAAACTTCCCCCGACTTCTCCGATGGTGATATCTATGTTGAACTCTCCTTCGAATTGATAAGTTTGATAAGTCCTATTGCCGACTGATGCGAATTGTAGCTCCCCTACTCTAGATTCCTGGAAATAATAACCGTAAGTTGCAGAATGGACTTTGGGCTCGGGCTCCGGTTTGAGAAAGGTATAGGCGGCAACGGCGGCAATAATGGCCAGACCAACCAAGATGATTACAACTATCGGATTTTCACCCTTCATTGTAGTTCCTCCCCGGCTAACTCCATGCTATAATAGCCTCCTTAGTGTAAAAAGAATTATGTGAATAGTCAAGGATGTAGAAAATGGCTGATTTCCGACGGGGCATCAAAGCTGGCTTGGCCACAGCAGGCATCTACCTGGCTATCTCTACGATACTGGGAGTAATTTACTATATTTTTTTGTCCGTCCCGCACTTTTTACACGGAACCGGGCTCAGCCTATTCACATGGGGGGCGTTAATGCACCCCTCATCTGTGATTATCTTACTCTTTCAATATGTAGTCCGCGGAATCGTATTCGGGGCGGTTTTCGCAGCCCTGTACCATTACCTCCCCGGCACCAAGAGCGTTATTAAAGGAGTGGTGCTGTCGGCGTTCGTCTGGATACTAAGTGCAGTTGGGTTTATTTATATGACACCTGGATGGCCTATCGATGGCGGCACTACTTGGACTTATTGCGGTGGTGGAGCGATTGACCTCTCATCGATCTGGCCGGCATTGGCTGGCATTATATCCGCTCTGGTCTTTGGCGCACTGACCGGCTTCCTGTGGAATAGGTTTCGGGGGAAAGAATTGACAGAAGAAAGAAGGGGGAGGCCGGTATTGCTGGTCAGCTTCATTCTGGGGGGAGTAATGTGGGCACTCCTTGCCATAGGCTTCATCATAGGTGTGGTTATTGAAGGGGCTCCTGCAATAAGCCCTGAGTTCTGGTGGGATGACATACTTGCTACGTCGGTTGTCTTTCTCGGACTCCCTGGCTGGGTTTTCACCTTCGTCGGTTGGAGGAAGACGAAGGTGGATGAATCTGGACTTAAATGGGGTGTGGCTGGAGGGGTGCTTATGGCAGTGACCGGTTTTATGCTGCTTCCTGGCGCTCTCGCCATTATTGGCGGGGTGTTTAGCGGGCGCAAGCCCGTCACAGAGCCCGCCACTGCCGAAATTGAGCAGTAACAATAAACAAATTTGCCGAATGTATAGTGAGGTGAGATAAATGGCTGATTTCAGGCGAGGAATCAAAGCTGGCATAATCACCGGGATCGTCTATGTGGCTATCTCTGCGATACTTGCAGTAATTGACCCCGAGTTTTTATACATCACGGATATATATGCAGCTGGACTCACCCCGTTTATGTTCGCGGTTGACTCATTTGTGGTTACCGCGTTCTTGAATCATATAGTCCGAGGAATCGTATTCGGTGCCGTTTTCGCCGCCCTATACAATTATCTGCCCGGCGTCACCGGTATTGTAAAGGGAGTAGCGCTCGCGTTGTTCCTCTGGATAGTCACCGTAATTGAGGTTATTTACAGAACCCCTGGATGGCCCACGGATGACACGATAATTGGTGGAATTTTTTATTATAGTGGAACGATTAGCCTCTCGTCGCTTAGCCTGGCATTGGCCGGGATTATATCCACCCTGGTCTTTGGCGTACTGACCGGCTTCTTGTGGGATAGGTTTCGGGGGAAAGAATTGACAGAAGAAAGAAAGGGGAGGCCGGTATTGCTGGTCAGTTTTATTCTGGGTGGAGTAACGTGGGTAGTATTGACCCTGCTATTCCTTATAGGTGTGCTTACTAACGGGGGGCCCGTAATAGAGCCTGGGCCTTTCTGGTGGGAAAGCATACTTTATGTGTCCGTTGTCTTTCTCGGACTCCCCGGCTGGGTTCTTGCCCTCGACGCCTGGAAAGAGACAAGGAGCGGCGAACCTGGACTTAAATTGGGTGTGGCTGGAGGGGTAATTATGATTTTGACCGGTATTATGTTGCTTCCCGGGGCTCTCGCCATTATTGGGGGGGTGCTAAGCAGGCGCAAACCCGCCGCCGAGCCCAGCACTGCCGAAATTGAGCAATAGGGAAAAAGGGCTTAAGCCAGAGCATAATTGCATTTATCCCTTATCGCTTAAAAGCGACTGAGAAAATGCACATTCCTGATTATCGTGTGATTGCGGTGCCTTGTTGAGATAGGTAGGTTAAACAGTAACAAAAAATACAAACAAGTTCCAGAATACAATGGTTGTATAGAATACCAAAAATGCCACCGTAATTGCATATACAAGTCTAGGTTTTACATTATATTTAATCCATAGAAGTAAGGTGGCTAAAAACGCACCTGATACCTTTATAAACAGAAACCCCCCGTGGCTTACCCAAGCTCTCATGAAAGGATTCACTTCTTGTCCGTATCCACCTGTCACCAAAAACTGGGTTATCAGTCCGTCCGCAACTATTATGCAAAATAGAGTATAGAGAGTATATCTAACGATGCGATTTTCAATGCGAAAAGACTTGGGAACCTTCAATATATTCATGTCCCGCAAATATATAAAAACAAAAGCTCTGGTAGCCAGCTTTCAATCTTACAGAGCGACTATCTGGGAGTCAATAGAACTTTGGTTTGAGCAAAAGTACTAGGTTTTGTTATTCTGCAACATTAGCCTGTTGTATTATCTTATTATCTGCGCCGGGGTAAACTCCTGCTTTGTCTTGTGGGAATTCAATCTTAGCCCTTAGCGCTTAAAAGCGACTGGAAAACTGCACAATTCGTCATTTCGTTTAATCAGAGTCGTAAACTACACTCCTCCTAAAAACACTTCATGCCTCGCTAGCTTGTGGATTTGGCAATGACTGTCCAGCCGACGGTTTCTCTAAGTCGCTTAATGGTAAAATTAGGATGATAGAAAGATAGTTAGCATCATGGCTAGGAAGCAAGAAGTCTTGGTAGGGAAGGGAATCCGAATAGAAAGGCATGGGCGTTTCATTTGTTTCGACGCGCGCCGTTCTGAATCTGAACATAAGGAGATTCTTGCAACGCTGGCGTCCCTGCGTCCCAAGCTTAAGAAAGGTATCCCCGAAAAAGCAGAACAATTGCGAAAGCAACTCAGGGCTTACAACTCTTTTGACATAATTGCTAACGCGTCATACATAAATCTATTCGTCGACCCAGAGAAATACAAGGAGTATGCACATGAGGGGCTACAGTCTATCGTTGAATATATTACCCTTCTATGCCTAATGGATGATTTCTCAGAAGGCAAGAATTCAGCCGAACAGGGTCCTCCGGATATGCAGGCTATCCAAGATGCTGCGAGGGAAATTCTTGATGATACCATGCTATACCTGTTGGTGGAACAGGTCGATCCCGACAATCTAACTCCACGTACCCCCTTGGAGAGATTCCAATATCGTTCTTTTTGTCAAAACCTAATCGTCAGGAATCCAGGATACTCCCACCATCAAATAGAGGTCTTGAGAGATCTCTACTCGTTTGAACCAGTACAGAATTGGATGAGCAGGTCTTTGGGTTTTGAGATTGACGATGTTGTTAGTTTCGTGGAAGCGATTGAGAACATAATGAATGGGCGCGTATGGGAAAGGCAGAAACAGGCTATGGATGCCGAGAGACAATTTCGGAGAGAGATTCGGCTGTTCCGCCAAGGCAAGTTGAAGAATGGTGAATATCCTGAACACATACTGTCGAGGTTTGCCAAGTTATCAGAGAAGAAACTGCTCAAAAAAACGAAGCATCTACTGACTCCGTGGGTCTTCTCTGGATTGGGGACAACATTTTCTTTCACCGTTGAAGACCTTGCTGGGGAGTCCGGCAAATCTGTCGAAATATGTAGAAGATTTCTCGATCGTTTCTCGATAAGTTTTGGGGAGGTCCCTGATGATTTCATGTATCCCACGCCTACTCATCCTCTTCGTGTCCGACCCATCGTACACCACAACGGGCGCTTCCTTTGCTCCGCCCCAGCTTTGCTGCTCTGGGGTGCGAAAACTGCTATTGAAGGGTGGCTTGACCCCAACTCCCCGGGAGCAATCTATAAAGATAGCAGACTCTGGGAAAGATACCAAAAACATCGCGCTGACTATCTTGTTTCTGAAGGAGTAAGACTGTTATCGGAAACACTCAGACATTGCGAGAGCTATCAGAAGTTGAAATATGAGCTCACCGAAGATGGCCAACTCAAGGAGTACGAGTTAGATGGTCTTGTTTTGTACGATAGATGCGCATTTCTAATCGAAGGCAAAGCAGGGCGCATGACGGAACCGGCTCAGCGGGGCGCGCAAGAGAGGATGGTCAGTGATTTGAAGAAATTACTAGTTGAATCCCACGCACAAGCAGTGCGCGCCGAGAAATACATTTCGGCAAGTGAAAAACCCGAATTCTATCTCCCGGGGAGACGGATGCTAAGAATTGACAAGTCCAAATTAAACACTGTTTTTCTAGTGTGCCTGACTTTGGACCCACTAGACACCTTTGCACCGGTTCTCTACCAGGTGGCTGAGCTGGGCATATTTGGCAACAGCAGGCTGCCATGGGCGATATACCTCCTGGACTTAAAGGTGATCAGGGAACTAATCGAATTTCCAAGCCAGTTCATACACTATCTCGGTCGACGACTGAGAATCAATGAATTAGGGAACGTTGAGGCTTACGATGAGCTTGATTGGCTAGGGCATTATCTTAGCGAAGGCCTTTATTTCGAAGAGATATCTAAGTCTGCGATAGATGGGTTGCGCTTGTTGTCATACACGACGAGCATGGATGCCTACTTCATGCATCAAACAGGAGAAAGAGCTACACATGCTCCTAAGCCAAGCCAGCATCTGCCCGAACTATTCAAACAGATTATACTCGAACTGGAAGATAAACACTCGTCAGGGTATTCGGAGATAATTTGCACTTTACTTGACATGAATCCTGCGACGCAGACCAAATTTGCAAAGTTGTTCAAGAGGTGCAGAGATAGAACAAGACGAGATGGCAAGATGCACGATTTCACGATTATCCTTTCTCATACGGGAACAGGCATTACGGTCATGACATGCAGAGATATTCATCCGAAAGAGTTTGAAATCGGCTTGCAATCCTATTGTCAATTAAAAAAATATCAGTTGCATCGTAAACGATGGGTGGTTATCGGAAGTCATGTCCGTCTGCCAGGATTAGCCCAATTCTGGTGCCTCGCGGACGGTACTTGGGAATATGACGCTGAGATGGAAGAGCTTATAAAAGTGTTACCTACTGAAAAGACCAAGCATAGAACAGCGTAAGACATCTAGCAAAGTCCTTTTGTCGCTACACAGAAAGCCACTATGTTTTAGTTCCTCGTTTTGCATTGACCGAGATAAGAAACCTTAATAAGCTACCTGGCAATCTTAGCTCTTTGCCTTTCGGCGTCTTCTGAGCCGGATTACCAAAGGCGGCATTGAATTTATTACTTAACGCTTAGTGGCTGGAAAACTACACATGTATATTGTGAGTGCCTCTTTAGATTAGAACTCTCTGTGAGGGTAATTACTACGGCTGGCTATCGGTCTCTATCTTCCTTTCGTTCCCCACATTACAACGGCTACACCGAGCAACAGGCGTCTCGTTTCTACCAGCGGAATCCCGTTTTCACGCCATATTGCGGCGAGTCGATCAACAGGCCACCGGTGACAAAAGCCCGAGATACTCGGACCTAAGAAACAGCCAACACGATGCCAACCTCGTGAAACGGGGATGGTCATTACTGGCATGACGACCCTATTGTGGAGTTCCCATAGAGCTCTCATCCAAAAGGCTTCTGGAATGTCGAACTCAAGCGAGAGCAATTCCCCGCCTGGTTTCAGTACGCGAGACAGCTCCCGTATTGTTGCATCAGGGTCTTGGACATAACGCAACAGGTAGGTGAAGACAACCGCATCGAAGGTCTCATCAGGAAAGGGTAAATGCTCAGCGCGGCCCTGGATAAGTTGAACTCTGCCGTCCAGGTTTTTCTTCT
>Ga0209635_10001392_pt1 | contig 17898 bp, 17 predicted proteins | sample DeeMarSWOR230_32_FD_187463 | JGI IMG/M metagenome (GOLD analysis project Ga0209635, IMG submission 187463) | Marine sediment microbial communities from White Oak River estuary, North Carolina - WOR-2-30_32 (SPAdes) (version 2) | ecosystem: Environmental > Aquatic > Marine > Intertidal zone >... | reverse complement strand
TCTATCTTTGGCTACATCAGATATGTTCCAGAATTCATCTTCTAAAACGAAAGTGTCCCCTGCCAGAAAGGTTTCTTCATCATCAGCAAATCCATCTTTGTTCAGATCAATCCAGATCATGTTTGACACATCCACTGTGCATCCCTGAAAGGTCCCCTTTCCTTCTATTAAATCTATCCGCTCAAAATAAAAGTATAATTCTGAAAATTCTTCCTGAGGAGGTTTGGTCCTCACCAACAGCACAGATGTGGTGGCAATTCCTATGATGCAGGCGAGAATAATCCCATAGTACAGTGTTTTCTCTTCTTCATTCATCAGTGACCATTTCTGTGGGGCCTTAAATAAATTCCTCTTTCCAATGTGTACTCTCCAAGTAAAAGAGAGATACCTGCATTGCAAAAATTCTCAAGGTGGCACAAAAAAAGCTGTGAAAGGATTTAAATTCTTTAATTTTCCGTTAGAGCTCATTTTAAAGTTTTTTTCCAACCTTATAAAATCTGAACCAGGTAGTGTTTATATATTCTCTAAGAAAGAAGAAGTTGAGGTGATTGTATGAAAAAGATGGTGTATGCGATAATTGTTGGTTTGGTGATAACAGTGATTACTGGTGTGATTAATACCACGCCTCATGGATTGGTGGGTGCAACGTGGTATGGGTTCCCTGCAGCGTGGCGTATTGTGCTCGTTACTGCTGCTCCTGCAACAAATTACCAGATTGTAAATTTCATCGGTGATTGGATCTTCTGGTTTGCGGTGGTTGGTGTGCTGATGCTACTGTGGGAAAAGGCGAAATAAGAGTCAGAGGCTAAGATAGATTCAAATTCCATTTCTTTTTTCTTATTTTCCAAGTCTTTAAGAATTAAAATGTTTGAAGGCTGGATGATAGGTAATAAATGCCACAGAGAAGAATAAAACAAAGAGGAGAGAAAATAGACAAAGAAAGAGAAATGAAACTGAAAAAAGAAAGAAAAGGAATATTGTATTCCTTAACCGATATGAATAGTAATTATACTCCCACAAATCTAAATTTGCTCAGTTTGGCACCATCTTCTCGCATATCGATTTTTACAAGATATTCTCCTTTCTCCAACTTATAGACAATAGGAATCACCTGTTGTTGGGGAGTTACGTAGGCATTGACATGATTCACTTTGATGACACACCATGTACTGTACTGAATACCTGGTGCGAATTCAAATCTCCAGTGTGCTTTTGTTCCATGACCAAAATCGTAAGCTTTGTACATGCCATCGTCTTCATGCCTGAAAACAGTAACAAAGAAAGAATCACTACCCTGATTTGGAGCCCAGACTTCAGCTTCTATTGTGTACTCTCCATCTTTTGGTATTCTCACATAGTAGTTCATACCTGCTCCATAGGTGTTGCTGGGGCCCAGGTCCTCTGGCGTCCAAATAAAGCTTCTAGTTTTTTCTTGACCGATGGAAAAGGTCCTTCCAAACCAACCAGTAGATGCTTGTATCCATTTAGTGTTCGTTTCATCACCTCCATTATTTTTTCTAAATGGTTGCCCATCTATTGTACTCTGAAGATGTTGCTTTTATAAGTTTTAGGTATGTACTGTTCAGTGCAAACTGGAAGATGTAGTTGTTTTGCTGAATATCTGGTGAAGATAGATGACGAAGTAATCGTGGTGTCTATACTCAACTTTTCGAAGTTCTATTCAGAAAAAGCGCTGGTTTTTGCCACCAGAACATCATTACGAACCCTGAAGATTTTCTTCTATTTACAGAATGTGGCACTGCAACCAAAGCTATTGAAAAGTTCGTTGTATCCACTCTTTTTTCAATAATGAACAGAGTATTTGATCATAAAATGTTCCTTCCCAGTATACTCTTTCTCTAAGGATTCCTTCCATTTTGAATCCCAATCGGTACAACATGTTGATGGATCTCGTGTTATCTGAACGAGTGGTGGCTTCAATTCTGTTGAGTCCCATGTGCTCAAATCCATACTGGATGATAGCTTGAAGTGCCTCAGACATGAATCCTTTTCCCCAGTGTGACTGTCTCAAGTCGTAACCGATTTCTCCCCGAAAGCTTTCTTTTCTCCAGGTTTCAAAACCACAAGTACCGATAAGGTTACTACCCTCTTTTGTAACAATCCCCCATTGGATACCTTTTCCTTGTTCAAAAAGGTCTTGAGCTCTCTTGATAATCTTTTCAGAATCTTTAACACTGGTAAAGGGATTCATAGAGAAATATTTTGTTACATTCTCATCAGAAAAACTCTGGAAGATGTCCTCTTTGTCATTGGATTTCATTTCACGCAGGATTAACCTTTCTGTTTCTAAACGTGGAAATGCCGGGGGGGTTGTGTTCATGGTTTCCACGTGAAGGGGTAGCTTATTACGTTATTGGTTCTCGTTAAAGATTTATTGAAAATCTCTCTTTTCCCGTTCCAGATTAGAACAATAATTGTTAAGAGGTTTACTGGCTGATAGTTTGCTTTTTTAGTAAAGATTACAAAAAATATTCAGTATTGTCCTCTTAACCTATTCAATTCGCTGCAGCTTTCTTTTTCCAAGGTGTAAAGTCACAATCCCTACTGCCCAGCTTAGAACAGATTGAACTCCTTGTATCAACAGTAATCCTCCCACAGGTTCTGATACCTGACCCCCTTTTGTCAAGATGAGCAAAGAGCCCATGAACAGTCCGATGGCCACAAACATGGCTATCATGACATTTATCCATAATTTCATCGATTTTTCTGAGAAAGCAGGATTCAATAAGAAAAGTCCGAGTACAAAAAGTGTATAGCCTGCAACGAATACCATCATTAGTCCAGTAATAGCAATCAAAGAACTGAACGTAACCTGCATGGTTAGCCACGTTATCAGAGCTGTCACCACTCCCGTAATGGGAAATGCCATTAACCAACTTTTGAGCAGCAGCGCCTTGATAAATCGTGCCTCTCCTGAAGGTGCTTTTCTGTATACAAAGAGGCTCTCTTTCCCTCGTACTGTCACTTCGCCTGTAAGCATAACAATGATAATGGGGAATATGAATTGTGCCATCACCAGTATACCTACTGGAGGCTCATCAGGCCCCATTGACTGAGGTGCAATGAATATGACCATCAAGGCGAGAATACCGAGCATGTAGGAGATGTTTGAAAGGTTTTCAAGCCTTCGACTGTAGTCTTTAAAGATAGAGACGACCAGGATGCCAAACACTCCACCGCCGCTCAGGTAGCGGACAGTATTGTAGAAGATCCCGTCAGGGTTTGCTCGGGCACCAATGAAGGAGGTGCGTTCCATACTGTATGCACGATCAGCCCCTTTCGTACCCAGCCACAACACGGCTACAAAAAAGAGTACAAGGCCGCCAAACCGAGCAACTACTCCCAGCCAGTCAGTAGCAATGTCACCTCCACGAGAAGCAAATGTGAAAATGACTTCTGCTCCCCAGGAGCTGGGCAGCCAGCCGAGAAGAGTTTTCACCATTCCACTGGCTGCAGGATTAGCAAGAGTTTCAAGTAGCCCCCCATATGAGATTGCATAAAACATTGCCACCAAGGGTAAAGCCAGGATCATTGCTAAAGCTCTCCCAATGTCTCTTCCACGGGCAGTCCTGACAAGTTTTGTTCTTAAAAGTGCAGCAATTACTGTACCAATCCAAAAGGCGGAAAGAAATATGAGAATAAAAATGATGACAGTCATGGTTATGTGAACAATGTTTAATTCTAAAGGGTTCAATACTGCGGTAAAAAATCCAGTAATTATTGTCATAAAGATGGCATACAAAGGCATTACACCCAGAAACTGCCCTAACAAAACATCGTTCGGCTTGACTGGAGCTGATAAAAAGATTTCCAGCTGATAAGTGTTTACTTCCCTCAACGTTGAAGTAACAGGAAGTATCATGAAGTAGATGAAGATCAAAAACAGTATGATTTCCACCATAGCCACAGCCGCTTGAGATATCATGAAAGCTGAAAGCTCGTCGATGAACACACTGACGATTACTGGTGCAATGTATACTACATAGACTGTCAGTATCCCTATAACCAAAAAAGGGAAATAAAGTCTTATTCTCCGCACAATGCTCGTGTGGATTCGATATTCATTTTTTGCAACTACGAACCACTTAGGTGCTGGCATTTTTCTGCTCCCTCCATAAAGGTTCTCGTTCATCCCATGTTAATCGCTCAATTTAAGCATTTCCATATTTTGCATTTCCAAGAGTGCTGCTTTGTCCAATGCAAAAGTGAAGTGTATCACAGAGGGGTCCCATGATGAGATTGGAGGAGATTCCTACCATTATCAGAGAGGTTACTGAATCATTCAGAGAGAATCTACAGACTGTGAAATCAATAACTCAGAGAGAACTACTCAAGAATCGCTTTCATATCTATATGTCGGGAAATCCTTTTTTTGATTAGCTCAATCTTTTCCTGATCTTCAGGCATGATTTTAGGTCTGATTTCCTCAATTTTTTTTGCTGCAGCATAGGTGTGCCCTTCCACCAGCAGTATAGGTATTTCCAGCTCCACTGCTTTTTTGATCACTGGAGGTGAGGGCCGCTCTCCACCTGTGGCTACAATACAGGAGGTGGAGGTTTCCATGGCTGCCAGCATGATCTCTGCTCTATCTCCCCCCGTTATTACCACTTTGTCAGCATACCGTCTGAAATAAGTGAGGGCAGAATCAAAGGACATGGCTCCAATTAAAATGTTATCAATACCTTTATCCAATCCTTCCTCACATACAATCTCTGCATTCAAGTGTGTTTGCACATCCCGGGCAGTAAACACTCTTAACATCTTATAGGAAGGAACAGTCCCCACTACTGGAAAACCCACCTCTTCCAGAGAAGGTACAGTGAAGGATTTAGTTTCATTCAATTCCGAATACGATATCTTATTGATGATGACCCCTCGAATGCGGGAAAAACAGGCCTGTCCCATGATCAATTTATCCACTATAGTCTCTGTAGAACCTTCTGTAACGATCACTGGTTCCAAGTCCAGGGTTTTGGCAATTTCAGACGCAGATAATTTCTTGAAGGCACCGTACGACAAATTGGGCCCACTTTCTATGATCAGCAAATCTTTGCCTTCAGAGAGTTCTTTGAATCGCTTGTTCAGATCTCCATCTTCTAATGAAAGCGTTTCTTCTGGTTCTTTCAATTTGAGAATATTCTTGAACAAATGAACATCTTCATTAGTACTAAGGGGTTTAAAATATCCCACCTCTCCCTGGAAATTCAACGCCACACACAGTCCTACTGTGGTCTTACCAGCAAGAGAGCTGGTTGAGGTAATAAATACAGATTTCATGATATTCCCTCCGGTTGCAGGGTAATCCGGGCATCTACCACCTTGCACCCCTTCCCCTTCTCCAGAACCATTAACGGATTTATATCCATTTCAGCAATCTCCGGCATTTCTTCTGCTAACAATCCCACTCGGTATACAATATCAGTGAAGGCTTCAATGTCCCTCCGTTCTCTCCCTCGAATGCTGTACAACAAAGAAATAGTTTTCAATTCATGGATCATTTCCTGGGCATCCTTTCTGGATAAAGGAGCTACCCTGAAAGAGACATCCTTTAACACTTCAACGTAGATGCCCCCTAAGCCAACCATGACCACTGGTCCGAATTGGGGATCTGATGAAATGCCCAGTATGGTTTCCACTCCTTGCTCTACCATTTCAGATACTAGAATGCCTCGTAAATTAGCATGAGGATATCGTTTTCTGGCTCTGGTCATGATATCTTTGTAGGCTTCTTTCACTTCTTCTGTTGACTGAATATTCAATTTTACGCCTCCTACTTCAGTTTTATGGATAATATCTTCTGAAACGATCTTCATCACCACTGGGAATCCAATCTTTTCAGATGCCCGCTCACATTCCTCCATAGTACTCCCCACCCAGAAGGGAGGAACATCAAATCCAGCAAATTTTAAAATCTGTTTGGCTTCACTCTCTAACACCTGGAGTCTCTGTTCCTTTCTCACCTTGTCAATAATTCTTTTGATCTTCTCCATATCCACATCAAGGTTACCAGGAGGGACCTCTTTCTGCTCCCCTTCTATGAAGTGGACCCATTCATAAAACGCTCCTAAGGCATCTATTGCTCTTTCAGGTTCAATATACGCGGGAATACCCCTTTCATTCAACATGTTGATCCCTTCTTGCGAGCGGGAACCACCAACAAAAGCGACGATGACTGGTTTTTTGGACTTACTCTTTTCCATTTCCTGAATAATATATTCTGCCAGTAAATGTGGATCTGATAAAGGTGCTTCACAGTAGAGGATAACCACTGCATGAATTCGATCCTCTCTTAAAGCGGTGTGCAGCGCATGCTTGTAGCCCTCTTCTCCTGTTTGGCCAGTCAAATCAATGGGGTTTCGGGTAGAACCAAAGGGAGGGACAGAATCCTTGAACACCTTGTGCAGATAAGTGTAGTCATCCAGCAAATGCACTCCTCTTTCTTCCGATTGATCAGTGGCCATGACCCCTGCTCCTCCGCCGTTAGTTATAATGACCACATTATCTCCTTTTGGCTTTTCAAGGCTGAAAATGCGGGCCCAATCAAATGCTTCTCTGGTGGTTTTCGCCCTGAGAATGCCAACCTGTTTGAACGCAGATGTGAATACTTCGTCTGTGCCCGCTAAACTTCCTGTATGAGAAGCAGCCGCTTTCGCTCCCTTTTGAGACCTTCCTGATTTGATAGCAATTAATGGCTTTTTCATGACAATCTTTTCTGCTAATTGCATGAAGCGACGCCCTTGTTTAATCCCTTCCATATAAACAGCAATTGCTTTCGTGTTTTCATCCTGGGCAAAAAACTCCAGCAAGTCATCATCATCCACATCTGCTTTATTCCCCACGCTGACCACAGCAGATAACCCAATTCGTTCTGCAATTGTCCAGCTCATCAAGGAGATGCCTAGCGCACCACTTTGGGTAATAAACGCGATCTTTCCAAGAAGTAATTCTGTGGGACCAAAAGAAGCATTCAATTTGTGCGGTGTATAAATAACACCAAACACATTTGGACCCAGAAGCGGCATAGTGTACGATCTGGCAATGTTCAGTAATTCTTGTTCTCCTTTGATATTCTCAACTTCTGAAAACCCTGAAGTGATCACAACGCATGCTTTCACTTTTTTTTCTCCACATTCTCTTACTGCTTGAGCCACATATTTTGCTGGAATTGCTATCAACGCTAATTCTACTGGACCAGGAATATCTGCTATGCATTTATAGGGGGTTAACCCTAAAATGGTTGAAATTTCATCAGCTCGAATATTAACTGGATACACTTTTCCTTTGTACCCGTACGTGATAATATTCCGCAGCAGTTCATGGCCAACCTTCCCTTTATGTTCAGACGCCCCAATGACAGCAACAGATTCTGGGGTAAAGAAATGTTGAAGATTGGCTCTCATAGTAAAATGGTGACAAAGAGGTTTAAAAATGTTTTGAACTGTTTCGTCCCCTGCTATGAAAGCTTTATTGTTGATGCTACTCTTGCCTCTTTTATGCTCCTAGAATCTCTGTAGCCTTCCAGATCGTTTCAGATGTCACCTTTTCTTGATATGTTTGGGGAGTCCTTTCTTTTTCTCCTTCTTTTCATCTTCTCCCTTTCTTGAGATTTTGTCGAGTTCCTTGGCACGATTGGTGAAGTTTTTCTTTTGTCTCTTTTTTTCTTTTTCTTGTTGCTCTTTGGTTTTTCCCTTGAACTTTCTTTTCCACCATTTGGCCCAACCTTCTGCATGCTCTTCCTTGAACTTGTCGTCTCGCGGATCTTTCGATAAATTCTCTTGATCCTCTGGGGGAAATCTGTGTTCTCTGAATTGTTTGAAATAGTACCGCATCAGCTTGACTGCAAAACTATCGATGTTCGTTAGCCACTCTTCGATTTTCTGTGCATTGTCAGACTTGGGCCACTTGTTTTCCTGAGGTTCTTTACTTCCTTTGAAATCTTTGAGAGCCTTCATCATTTCTTCTTCCGTTGTACCTGCTGCCTTTGCCAGATTTGCCACAAGTCCGGGTTTTGGGCCCAGAACGTAGTTCTTGATCAATGACCAAAGGGTTTTTGGTTCCATCTGGATGAGTCCTCTGGCGGGTCCTTTCTGGTCTTGTACTCTCTTTGTAGCTTTTGTGCTTTCCCACCAAATTATATAGAGAAAGTGCCACAGTATCCATTTACGCTTGTTAGCTTTTTCATCTCCAGGATCAGTTTCATCCAGAATATTTTCAATTATCTTTTTAAGCTTTTCATACCTCTTTTTGGCTTCAGCCTTAGTATCTATCGAGTCTTTCTTAACTTCAGAACTCATGCAATCCCTCCTTTGCAAGGCATCTGTATCGGTTCCAGGCTGGAGCTGCATGATCCACAACCCAGAAGCACAATACCGCAAGCTGTTTTATTGCCATACACAATTAGAGAAGGCGATCTTAATAAATGTTTCTTCCACCAAAAATCATATTTATGGAGAGTTGTTTCAGCTCATCTACATCAGCTGTGCGCGCAGTCTTGGCCCAATCAGAGGGGATGGGAGCACTGAATAGAATGAGGATTTTTAGAATGGCGATGGAGAATCATCAGAATTCTACAATGTAATCTGTGCCATCCCAAAATCTTATAAAGTCTCGTCTCTACATAAAAGAAGCGGCCATAGTCTAGTGGTAGGACTCAGGCCCCCCAAGCCTGTGGCGCGGGTTCAAGCCCCGCTGGCCGCATACTTATTGTAGATTTGTGTTCTACCTTTCCTTTCTCCCTTTTTTCTACTTTTATTTCAAAATCATGTATGAATTTTCTCTCTAAGTCTTCTCAACATTTTAGATTTTTTTTATTTTGTTCTCTTTTCTGTGTCTTCATGTAATCAAAGGAATGAGTATTCTCTCTGTATTTCCAGTACTTGCACAAACCATGTTCAGGAAATATTTAAATGAAGAAATGATTGTCATTAGCTCGTTTCCTCTTTAGCGTGAGTCATGGCAAATCTTAAATAGGTCCTTGTATATATCTGTGTATGGATGAAAAGGTAAAAACAGGGGTAAGTATTTCCTTGATCGCAGTAGTAATTGTCTGTTTTGGGTTAATTTCCTCTTTTCCAGATATGAAAGAACCGCCTACTCCAGATACTGAGGACTTCTGCGAATCTATGGTGAGAGCTGAGCCAGACTTCGAATCTCCCATTGTCAAAGTTGAGATCACCTCTGCTTTCGCGTACAGTGTATTCTCCCCTCACCAAACAATTTGTATTCCTGACTCCAATACAATTGAACTCATCGGCGGAGAATACCGCGCTGGGGAAGGAAGGGTCGAATTAGACCTTGTGCAAGGGTTGCTGGAGAGTCTGACTGATCTCTATGAATGTAAGTATAAGGAACATTCTCAGCCTGAATCAGAATCCCCTCTCGCTGTGACTATCACATTTGAGAATGGAAAATCTGCCATCATAAAATCAAGCTCATCTGAAAACTGTTTTACACCCTCGGTTATTGAATACGACGGAACCCTGTATTACCAGCATTCCAGAAAAATTACATCAGCAGTACTTCGCCTGCTTTTATACCTGGATAGATACAAGTGGTATATTGAAAGTGAGCCCCATTACTTTGATGGAAGGGTATTTCTATTTACAGCGACGCGGCTAATTGCTCTTGATATTGAAACAGGAACCGTTGTCTGGGAAGTCAACCTTCTGCGAGAGAGCATGCCCCCAGAAGCAGCAAATCTAACTGTTCATGAAGGAGTACTCTATACGGTGGAAATTGTCCCTAATAATGTCTGGATATCAAAGATAGATGCTAATTCTGGAGCCATTTTGTGGGAGTACAACTACAATTATCAGGGATTGGTCAATTTCAACGAGGCTCCACTCCCCGAGTTGTACAAAGATCAGCTGCTGGTGGCATTTTCTGGAGCAGTCTGCCTCAACACAGAAACAGGAGAAAAAATCTGGGAAATTGATGCTGAACATGGATGGATGATTGACGATAAGTTTCTCATTTTCGGGTACGAGGATGCATTCTTCTACGGATTGGTGGATATTAATTCGGGGGAAATAATCTGGAAGATGAAGGACTCCCACATTGAATTCTATGGCCACCATGATGGAACCCTCTACTTCGGGACAGGAGATGAAGTGGTGACAGTATCTACAGAAACACTGGAAGAGACCTCTTTTATTACGTATGGAGAAGAGTGGCCTGATTCCACTGTGCACCTCTCTTCTTTCTGTGTATGTGAGGCGGGAATTGTAGTCCAGCTGCGCAGACAGGAAACAGAATCTGAGCATGCTAAAATCGTGTTCTTGGATTTTGATGGCTCAAAACTCTGGGAGTATCCCTACACGAGTGCTCAGTGTCCAGACCTTTCTGTGAAAGGGGTTAAAGTCTTTCAGGATACACTCTATGTGTTGAGAGTGACTAACTCAGAAGCAGAGATAGAAAGAGGGTTAATAGAAGCTTTTGATATCGAGAATGGAAAAATGTACTGGCAGAAAGAGATAGGAGGGAGTATAAATACGTTCCATTTCTATGACGCGAGAATCTATGTGTTTACAGATACGTGCAGGGCGTACTGTCTTGGCACTACTGGAGAAATTCTGTGGGAGTTAACAGCAGATGACTGTGCAGTTCAGTGCCGTGATACAACTGGCGAGATTCTGTGGGAATCTAAAATCCTTGACGATTCCTGTGCCGCTGGGTGTTGGTCTATTCACTGCTGGTGCACCTGTGAAAGCTTCCCATTCTTGCACGTGTCTGATATTGCAGATGGATTCATCTTCATGGGAGTGAAGAACAGATTGATTGTCCTCTCTGTTTTCTCAGATGAATCTGCTCTTTCTGCTCTTTCTGCTCTTTCTGGAGAATTACTTCTTCCCAGAGTAGTATAAATCACATTTTTTCCGTGTAGGAATCAGAAAATGTACAGAGTCAGTAGATTAACTGTTCATGCTATAGAAATTCACTTGGATGGAACTCTTTGCTGTGCGGCTATGATTGCGTTTGCCAATTCTTTCTGGCTTTTTGCTGCTGTCCCAAAGACAAAGCTTTGCGCCTTGACTCCTTGAGGAGTGGTATACTTTACCATGAGGTACGCTGTGACCATGTAGGCCCGCTTCGCTTTCACCTGGGTGATGTCCTCAAGCGGTATGGCCAGGCTTTCGGGATCTTGTGCGAGGATTTTTTCCACTTCCTCTGGCTTGACTTTTGCAGATGCCAATTTTCCACCAATGTAATCAGTGAGAACGAGTCCCTGAGGGAGGCCAGCAAGGAACCCTGCAATCCCTGCCAGATCAGCAGCTCCTTTTCCCAATGATTTTAGCATTGTTGTTTTTCTCAAGAAAAGTATGCGTTTGTCTGTAAGAATGAAGTTGCCTAACTGCTGCTCTCCAAAAGTAGTGAGATCTTTATACTTTGGCTTCTCCCCACAATACTGCCTGGCGTCTGGAATCTGTTGCAGTATCTTTTCCTCTGTTTTTTCTACAATTCCTTCCTCTTTTGTATCTCTGGACAGCTTAGTTCCGCAGTTCCCACAGAAAAAAGATCCTGGAGGATTTTTTGTTCCACAATTCCAACAGTAGACCATTTTTTCACCTTCACTCTCCACTTACATAATCTATAAAAACGTGTGGATTGATAAAGAGCGCAAGTATCCGGGCCTGGTATTGTAGTAGCAGAGGTCTTTCTGGTCTTTCCAGTAGGCGCCAGATGAGAGTACATTTACTCGAGAATGTTCCTTCCCTCAGATGCTGGTGAGCCCCCATTTATTCTCCTCTTTTTTTATTGATGAGCCATTCAGAAACTGGATAACCCCAAACCTTTTTATTGCCACTTGAAAGAAGTTTTCATGGAAAACGCATTTGACCACTTACAGGAAGAGTTCATAGATGCATGCTTGAAAAGACATCCTCAGGAAGCTTCTCATTTAGGATTCACCAGGTATGATTCACAACTGCCTTCTGGAAAGCTTCATGATCGCCAAAAGGGAATAGAGCAAGATAAAGAGTTTTTGGAAAGATTTCAGGACATTGATCCGGAAAAACTTGATTTTGATCGGAGAATCACTCGAAAGCTGGCCATTCACAAGCTGAATATCTGGATATTTGTAGATGAAACCCTCCAGCATTACATGATGGACCCCAATGCTTCAAATGAGGTGGCATCTGCGCTCAATTCTCTGTTCATTAGATCAGGGCATGAACGGTTTTATCCTTTGCATTTGCGGCTGGAGAAGACGCCCCAGTACATCCAGGATTTTAAAACCCGGGTGGTGAAGCCCACCAAATTATGGACAGAAATGGCCATAGAGGGGGCAGAAGGATTACTGAAGTTTCTCCCTCAGATTGTAGCTGCAGCCAGAGAGGAAATTCCCTCCCAGGATGCAGAAGCACTGGAAGATGCGGCCAAAAAGGTGGAAAAATCCCTTTTGAACTACATTTCCTACTTGAATGAGATTCTTCCCACCGCAACTACGCCCTGGGTCATGGGCAGAGAGAACTTTGAAACGCTGCTCACGCTGAGGTTGATACCGTACAGTGGAGATCAGATTCTGGCTTTGGGGAAAAAGTGGTTGCAGGGAGAAAAAATGAGGCTGAAAGAGCTGGCAAATTCTTTTGCTCCTGGAAAATCTGTCCAGGAAGTGGCGCGTATGGCGAAATCTCAGCATCCATCTACCTTCAAGGGGATTTTGGAGCTGTACAAGACCTACATCAAAAAAAGCAGAGACTTTATCATAGCCAATGATATTGTGACCATGCCTGAAGGCGAAAAGCTGGAAGTGAAAGAAACACCAGAGTACATTAGGTATCAGTTACCCTTTGCTGCCTACCTCTCTGCTCCTGCTGTGGGGAGCGAGCGGGTGGGCTACTACCTGGTTACCCCACCTGAATCTGAGGACTTTTTTTCAGAACACAATGAACCTGCCATTGCCAATGTGTCTGTTCATGAAGCTTATCCCGGACACCACATCCAGATCTTCTGTAGCAATAATCACCCTCATAAGATTCGCTGGACCTCAGTTCCTTCAGATGTGTACGTCAAATATGTATCAGAGGGAACAGAACTGGTGGAAGGGTGGGCTCACTACTGTGAGGAATACATGCAGGAAAAGGGGTACTGCACCAGTAGAGAATACCTGTTCATCCAGTCACTGCAGGTATTGTGGAGAGCGATCCGCATCATTGTAGATGTTCAGCTGTCCAGAGGGGAAATGTCATTTGAGGAAGCAGTCTCCTTTATGAAGAAAGAAACTAAAATGGAGAACTTTGCAGCTGTAGCAGAGGTGAAACGGTACACTTTAGGACCCACGTACCCCTTGTCCTATTTACTGGGGAAACACATGGTCAAAGACTTGAAGAAGAAAGTCAAAAAGATGATGGGGTCCCAATTTACAGATAAGTTCTTCCATGATACAGTGGTCTATGAGGGGACTATGCCTTTAGCTCTTCTGGAGGAGATATTCAAGCACAAAGCTCAATCAGGATAAATTTTCATTCAATTCTCGCTTCATTCGTTTCTCTTTTTCTCATTATCGAATAGATTCCAGAATCTGAAAAAAACCAAAAAAGAAAATAGAGAATTATCTTGCTGCTATTTTTCTGAATATTTGGTAACTTTCATCGGAATAGAGAACAAATATCACTTTCAGAGTACCAGGATAGGTTTCAGCCTCCTTCAACATAATTTCAGCGCATCGTTCCAGCGAAAATCCTCCCACTCCAGTTCCCAGTGCAGGAAAAGCAATTGTTTTTACCCCAAGGGTATCTGCTAACTTCAACGAATTCCTGGTAGCATTTCTGATCTTTTCCTCATCAGTTCTCAAATCCTGTCCCATCACTGCTGCATGTATCACGTATTTTGCCTTCAAGTTTCCAGCAGTTGTTTCCACAGCATCTCCCACCGGGATAGGTCCTTTTTCCACTGCCTCATCTTCAATTTGCTGTCCTCCAGCTCGTTTCAGCGCTCCAGCCACGCCCGCACCCATCCACAAGTGATTATTGGCTGCATTGACCAGAACGTCAGCTTCAACCTCTGTAATATCTCCTTTGACAATCTCAATTTCAGTACTCATAGAATCCTTTTCCCGTTTTTCTTCCCAGGTGGCCAGCTTCCACCATTTTCACCAACAATGGACACGGCCTGTATTTGGAGTCTTTGAACCCAGTATACAGCACGTTCATTACTGCTAACACCACATCTAACCCGATCAAATCTGCCAAAGCTAATGGTCCCATGGGATGGTTCATACCCAATTTCATCACTGTATCAATAGCTTCTGCAGTGCCTATCCCTTCGTACAAGCAAAAGATGGCCTCATTAATCATGGGGCACAACACCCGATTAGAGATAAATCCAGGATAGTCATTGGCTTCCACTGGTGTTTTCCCCAATTGTGTGGTTAGCTCTACCGTTTTCTGGGTGGTCTCATCAGACGTGGTCAGTGCACGAATAATTTCCACAAGCTTCATCAATGGAACAGGGTTCATGAAATGCATGCCAATAACTTTGTCTGGCCTGGATGTTGCAGCTGCTAATTCAGTGACGGGCAAACTGGAGGTATTAGTGGCCAGAATGACTTCATGAGGCAGGAGAGCATCTAACTCCCTGAATATATCTTTTTTTAGATTCAAATCCTCAATGACAGCTTCTATGACAAATTCTGCATCCCTGCAGTCGCTCAGTTGTAATGTACCTTTGATCCTGGATAACGTTTCCTCCTTTTCCTTTTCTGTTATTACACCCTTTCTCACAAATTTTGAAAGGCTCTTCTCAATAGAAGAAAATGCATTGTCGATGAACTTCTGATCGATGTCCCGCATCACCACGTGATGTCCTGCCATGGCACATATTTGAGCTATTCCGTTTCCCATCGTTCCAGCTCCAATAACCGCAATTTTCATGCAATCACCTGCTCACACTCTTGATGATGGCTTAAAAGGTTTTACATATGTCCACGATAGTGAACACCTTGTTATTCATTGTTCTTTTTCCGCTTTTCTTCTTTCCCATAAAATCTATATATTTCTTCTTTTTCTACTTTTCCTCTCTTTGTATAGAAATCATATATTACATTTTTTTCATTTTTCTTAGAAAATTAATCATTTTTGCCATCTATCGTCTATTTTATAGAAGAAATTGCGATTTTTCCAAACTGTATTACGAGAATCACGAATTATACAGATGACATTGCGAAAAGCTTAAATAGTTCTGTGAGAATTCTAATGTATGGGAAGAATTGCCAATACGTTGGTAAGGAACATAGGAACGACCTGCTGGATGGCATGGAGTACCACATGTCCATCGTTAAGATTTCGGGCTGCCTCTTCCGTGATCAGGGACGCTCAGAACACCTGCAGGCAGAAGTTAGACATGCTGCCTGAGGAGTGCTTACCTCATGGAATGTTAGTGCAGAGAAAGTACATGAAGGAAAAGCACTGGATCTATGCAATCCTGATGGCTGCCATGGAAACATTGCCCCTGACCTACAAGGAGTGCACACGAGTAGATATACTTAATGCAGTGTTGGCCAAAGCGTACCTGGGAGCCAGCTCAAAACTGCTGGATAATCTCAATGACGAAATTCACACTGTACAAGAAGCTCTAGATTCTCTAGAGAATTACTTGTGCGCCCTTACATGCGGGGAGTACCAGAGGAAGGGAAGTTCACCAGTACTAATGGCAGAATCTTCGGCCTGTGAAATGGCCTCCTGGATCTACCAATCGTTAAATCATGACGCACCTGCCTTCAAGTTATACCTGAAAGACTGCACCACACTGGTGGAAGGCCAGATATCCTCTCTGGAGCACAAAAGCACAGAATGGCCCTCACTGGCTGATTACGTGGATTATATTGCAGAGAAGAGTATTGGAGATGTATGGATTGACATTGATTTGTGCCAGTTCGATGATTTGAATGAAGATCTGCTGTTATTGAAGAAAAGCAACGAGTACATTTTCAAGTCCAGTTTAGTGTATGATGATGTGCAGGATATCTACGAGGACATTCAGACAAGATCAGTCAATTCAGCTTTGATACGAGCGCTAGAAAGAGAGATCATCTCAGAAGAAGATCTAGACACCAAAGAACCTGCAGAACTGGTCCGTCTTTTAGAGAGGGGGGGAGTCCTTGAGGATATTATTTGGCTGGCAGATGCTTTCTTTTTGAAAGGAATTTCTGCCTTCATGGAAATGGAAACTTCATCTGTGGATAAGGAGGGATTGCTCTCCAGTTTTCGATTAGTTCGCCTTTTCAACTTGCGGAAGCTGTTAATGAGGAATAAGGACACGAAAACCTTGAAACGGGTGTTGCAGTCCTTCTCTGATTTTCACTCTCTGAGAGAGCAGATCCCTGAAGGAATTGGTGCGCTTGTCGGGTAGGGTGTATCTGGCTTGGATCAAAGCACTGCGGTTGGTGTACTATCCAACCACTGGTTTAGTGTTACTGGTAGGTATATCTGTATCATTTTGGTACAGTGCTTTAGATACAAATGTGATTGTGTGGATGATTGTGGGGAATGTGCTGCTTCACTGCGCGTGCAGTCTGATTAATGAATATGCTGATTATGTATCAGGGGCAGATCTGGTGGAATATCCTGAATTAAAGTGGACTGCCACTGGAGGGAGCAGAGTGCTAGTTAACCAGTTAATTGATCCTGGCCATGTTCTGGTTGTATCGTTTGTGTTTCTTGGAGGATCGTATGTGATATGGCTGGGGTTGGCTATTACCTCAGGGTATGCATTGATATTCTTGCTCACTATTTCTTTGGGGATAACCTTTATGTATTCAGCTGCGGTAACAAAAGGAGGGTTTTATTACATCAGAGAATTACTGTTAGCATTAGTGTCTGTTCCAACCCTTGTTGTTGCGGTGGTAAGAATACTCTCAGGGGTATATTCTTTTACTGCTCTTGCAGCCGGGATAGTGGTGGGTATGCAGATGCTGAATTATTTATTGTATCATGGGTTAATCGATTTAGAAGCAGATCTTCGCAGTGGAAAAAAGCGGTTGACTCGCGTGTTAGGGGCAAAAAGAACACGTTACATTTCAGAATTGCTGATTGTGGGAACATTTGTTATTCTGGGGATACTGGTGTATGACGGAGTTTTTCCTGCAGGATGTATACTTCCCTTTGTGTTAGTTCCTCTAGCTGGAAAGATTTTGTATGCAGAAATGAGGAAAGTCATTTTGGAGAATTACACACCAGTGGTTTTGCTTTTTGTAATAAGCAGTTTGCTGCTTTCTGTGGGATTCTGGTTCTAACTATTTGAAGGGATTGCAGTCATAGTTACACGCAAAGGTTTATAAGATTCTCTTGAGTACCCTTTTTTATGCCAGAACATAAAATAAATTGGATGCGGGTGATTTTGATTCTGGGATTATCTTTTGTACTGGTGGGTCTTCACTTTGCATTCACCTTCTATATGGTTTTCAGTGGAGATTTTATAGATTTTTGGGATCTTCTGGTGAAAAAAGGATTTGCTGAGTCTTTATTTGGTGTTCTGCTCTTTGTGGTGATTGCTAAAAATACGAAGATGGCAGATATCAAGAACGTATTGCAGAGTATTAGAGTACATATTGTATTGTCTACTGCGTCTTTGGTGATTGGTGTTGTACTGGGCATCCTTTTGCAGGGGGTGCTCCAAGACGTTCTCAAGGGTACGTTTGAGGATTTGTTGTGGGAAGCAGAGATGATTCAATCAATTCCGAGTCATGAACAGGTTTTATTTATATTTGGTAACAATTCTAGAGTGGCTGCTCTTTCTGGTGTTGTCAATGCCTTTATTCCATTGTTTGGGCCACTTGTGCCGATTTTCTCTATGTTACTGAATGGGACAGTTATCGGATTGGCTCCAGCGATTTTTGGTGTAGGCTGGTCTCGATTTCTTCTGGGTATACTGCCGCATGGT
>Ga0209635_10001391_pt1 | contig 17899 bp, 17 predicted proteins | sample DeeMarSWOR230_32_FD_187463 | JGI IMG/M metagenome (GOLD analysis project Ga0209635, IMG submission 187463) | Marine sediment microbial communities from White Oak River estuary, North Carolina - WOR-2-30_32 (SPAdes) (version 2) | ecosystem: Environmental > Aquatic > Marine > Intertidal zone >... | reverse complement strand
AGAGTAAGACTCGTACATGCGTTCTATGTCTTCTGAAACGTCCGCGAGCGCGGCTAAATGTCCATCAGTAACGCGGATTTCGTCGAGAATTTCCGCGGCGCTTTTTAGCACGGCGATTCGGGCGCCTGACTGTTCTGCTTTAACAGTAGCCGCGTTCAGGCTGGCTTTAGTGTCTTTAAGTGCCGCGTCTATTTTTTCCAAATTAGCCATAACGTTTTCTCTGCGGTACTGCAGCAAGGCGAGTTGAATGCGGTTGTCTAAAACCTGGTCAGTCACTTTCTCGGCTGCTTCTTCCAAGCTTTGCATTTTGGTTTGGTTTTCTTTTACTTTTTCGTTTATCTTAGAGAGATGTTGCCGAGAGTTTTCCAGAATCTCTCGCAGGTTTTCGTTTCTGAGTAGCTTAAACTGGCTTGCGCTTTTCTGGATTGCCGTCTCCAAGACTGCGACTTCTTCGAGCAACTGTTGAACCATGGAAAAAGTGGATTCGTTTTCGGCGATTCCCCGTTCAAGGCTGAGGCGCTCACTGAAAACCGTCTTCATCTCGCCCTTCAGCGTTTTCTGCTGGCTCTGCTGGTTTTCAAGTTGCCCCTTTGCAGTTTTTGCTTCCTCTTCAATTCGGTTCAGGATTTCCTCTTCTTTATGCCTGTCTGCCTGCAGCCCTTTGAGTATGCCTTCGCGGCGTTCCACTTCTGCCCACGCAAGTTCACGGTCTAGGAACCGCCGCTTAGTTTGCAGTTGCTTCTTCTCCTGATATTTCGCGTATTGCTCGCGCCAATAGTTGAGCGTTTGCTCTGCGGACTCCAAGAGTTTGCTCACGGATTCTTCTTGGCTAAGAATACGAGTTAGCTTACGCTGAGCTTGCAACACGTTCTCGCGGAACGGTTCCAAACCCACGGCTGCTTCCGTCATGCGCAACTTTTCCAAGTTGGAGAGCACCGTGAACTGCTCAACCATGTTCTGATGCATAATAATGAGCATGTTATCAGGGTCAACACCGAACTTGCCTAAGAGGCGTTCAACATCCTGTTTTGTGGCGGCGCGGTTTTCAAGCTCAAACCAGTACTTGCCGTCCCTCCGCAAAACGCGAGTGAGAAAAATTTGGTCTTTGCTGTACTTTGAGACAGGACGTTTGCCGCCTCGTTTGCTGTTGTCCAAAATTAGCGTAACGCGAGCCTGATTCTTACCCCAACGTATAAGGTCACTTAGCTTTCTCGAGCGTTCCGTGTACGACTGGCCCAGACCAACCGAAATGGCCAAAAGAAGCGAGGATTTTCCAGCGCCGTTGGGTCCGCCGATGACGTTCACGCCGGGTTTAAAGGGTACCCTCGCGTACTCGTAGCTCATGAAATTCTCCAAGATGACTTCCTGTATCAACATTTCAGCTTTTTTGCCTCTTGAATAGCGTGCGTTAAATAGGTGAAAACTCTATTATTTAACCAATTACTTTTGAAGCGGATATTTCTCTCGCGTTTTTTTCCTTTTCTTTTTCCCTTCGGAGATTGTTAAGAAGCTTACGATAGCGCTTGAGTTCACTTGCTTAGGTAAAAAAAGGTGTTGAAATTACTCGTGAAAAGGTCAATACGTTAAATGTGATCCACAGTATACTCAACACATTGGACTTGCAGAGAGCCCATCTGCCTCTATTCGAGACGTTTTACAGTATAGTTTACGATAATTACAGCTCTTTGTATGCCTATTACTTGAGAGATAATGGAGTAATTTAGTTGCTTCTAAGGGTTACAAAGAAATTACCCTTTAGGTGAAAGTTTTATATACAAACAGATTGCAGAAATAACAATTGCGCAGTTTTGCGCAATAAAACATAGGAGAAAAGGAAAATTGCAATTTTCAAGAAGGAAGTCTACTGCGATTGTTTTGTTTCTGTTGTTTGCTATGACTGTTTCGCTTTTTGCTTTGCCAACTGCTAACGCGCATACGCCTCCATGGACCATTGTTTCCTACGCCTATATCGTTCCTGCGCCTAACCCTGTAGGTGTCAGCCAAACAGTGGCCATTGTTATGTGGATTGACACGCCCTTACCAGGAGCAGCCGTGACTAATGATATTAGGCGCCACGACTACACGCTTACTATCACGGACCCTGACGGAACCACTGAAACAAAGACGTGGGCTGTTGTTGATGACACAACGAGCGTACAGTCCTATCTGTATACGCCTACTAAGGCTGGCCAGTACACTCTCAAGTTTGATTATGCTCAACAAACATACACTTGGAGTGGTGCTTACCAAAACGACATTTTCACAGCTGCCAGCAAGACAACAACGTTGACCGTGCAGGAAGAGGAATTACCTGAAGCAACACATAGCTATCCGCTTCCTACAGAGTACTGGACGCGACCCATAGAGGGACAGAACACTGACTGGTGGTCAATTTCGTCAAACTGGCTGGGCAGACCCTACATTTTTGGAGCTGGCGCATCCTTTGGCATGCCTGGAAACATCCAACCGGACGGCACAGCACCTAACAGCCCCCACATCATGTGGACAAAACCAATTCAGTACGGAGGAGTCGTCGGAGGAAGCGGCGTCGGTGTGCCAGGCAACACGTTCTACACAGGCGGTTCATACAACGTGAGGTTCAGCAATCCACTGGTCATGTACGGAACACTCTACTACCAGGAACCCTATGGCAATTCAGGCGGCGGCGGAGATTACGTTGCGGTTGATTTGCGAACTGGAGAAGAACTGTGGCGCATCATCCCAACAGGAGGCGTGCCCTCATTCGGGTACCTCTATGATTATGAAAGCCCGAACCAGCACGGAATCCTACCGAACGGCGCGTTGATTGCACCTTATAGTATTGGCGGAATCATGACTCCTTGGGGCCCTATGGGTGGAACTCCTGCTTGGGCAGCATATGATCCACTCACGGGAGAACTTACATCGATGAACATCACTGACATTCCTTCAGGCTTAGGCGTAGCAGGACCAAAAGGCGAGTATCTAATCTACACTCTTACAAACCTTGGAAACGACACACATCCCAACTGGTACATAGCTCAGTGGAACTCATCTAACGCATTCGGTTACTATGGTGGTTTTGGCCCAGCCAATTGGTATTCAGGAACTGTAAATGCAAGCTTGCCTTCTTGCTACGACTGGAACGTATCTGTAACCTTAGGTCCGGGAACATGGAACATCGCAACAGATTTCTTGGGAACATTTCCTCTAGCTAGCTTGGATAACATGATACTTCTGACTCAGGGCGGTTTCGGAGGGCATCCTGGCGATTATGCAGCATCTGTAAGCCTCGAAGGAGCGAACATAACGGCAGTGAACCTTGATACAACGAAAGGAATGAGGGGAAACATTCTGTGGACCGAGCACTATCCGCCGGCACCAGGCAACAACACACGGGGCATTCAAGGTTGGGATACAGACGCTGGAATCTTCATTTTCTGGGATAAAGAGGATATGAAACTTTCCGGCTACAGCCTTACAAACGGGAAAAAAGTGTGGGAAACAACTGAACCTGTAAACGATTGGATGTTCATGCCAAACTCGGTTTTGGTCGCTTACGGCAAAGCTTACTGGACTGGCTATGGTGGAGTAACTTACTGCTACGATGTAAAAGACGGAAAACTGTTGTGGACCTACGGCAACGGTGGTCCTGGCAACAGCACCAGCAGCGGTCTTGAAACACCTTGGGGTCGCTATCCCACGTTTGTAGACGTTATTGCCGACGGAAAAGTCTACTTGTGCACCACTGAGCACTCTCCTAACACACCGCTCTACAAGGATTCGCAATTCCGCTGCATTAACGCCACTGACGGAACGGAAATATGGAGTCTGATGGGATATGCCACAAACATGTATGGAGGAACCGACCTTATTGCAGACGGCTTCTTTGCATTCCTCAACTGCTACGACATGCAGGTATACTGTGTCGGCAAGGGCCCAAGCGCCACCACCGTCACAGCATCACCGAAGATATCAGTGCACGGCAACAGTATACTAGTAGAAGGCACAGTGATTGATACGGCTGCGGGCACGAAGCAAAATGAACAGGCGGCTCGTTTTCCAAATGGTGTTCCAGCTGTTGCTGACGAGAACATGAGCGACTGGATGGAGTACGTGTACATGCAGAAACCCCGTCCAACAGATGTGGTTGGCGTTGAAGTGGTCTTGGAGGTTCTTGATCCTAACAACAACTACTACGAGGTTGGCAGAGCCACAAGCGACGAAAACGGCATGTTCAAGCTGATGTTCACTCCAGAGGTTCCAGGCGAATACACCATCATCGCTACTTTCGCTGGTTCTGAGTCTTACTGGGGCTCGTATGCGGAAACTGCCATAGGTGTAGAAGAACCGCCGCAGCCTACTCCGCCGCCGACACCGACGCCTGCACCCATGACTGACACGTACGTAATGGGCTTCGGAATCGCCATGTTCATCGCAATCGTAGTAATCGGGCTAGTAATCATCCTGATGCTCCGAAAACGGTAAACAGCCAAACGAAAACCGCAAAAACCACTTTCCCCTTTTTTAGTTTTTTGTAGGGTTATGAGCTAAACGTTAATGCCTTCTGTTTTATCTATTAATGGCATAGGCAAAAACGTTAAGCTATTCAGCAAGCGGAAATAACGATCAATTGTCCAAAAATTATATCCGCTAACCTCCCGCATCATCATCCCTTTTCTTTTTGGGAGCGCGGTTCAAATGGTGAACGTGGACTAAGTTAAGCGTAAACGCCTATTTTGAATGGCGACACAAGTGAACAGTCAAACTATGATAGGGATTAAGCCATCGGTCGGTTTCGTTGGCGACAACTCGCTCACGGCGACGGAGGAGCAAGCATCGGCGGATACGAGTCAGAGGGATATTCCACGTGCAACAAGAGCAAAAGCGCCAACGCCGTAGTATGCCAGTTCGAGTCGCCCGGCGTATCGCTTGAAAGCAACCAGCCCCCATCTTCATTTTGGACAGCGATGACGCGTTCGACAAAGGCATGGTTGACCAGTGCGCCTTGCCCTGCCAAGTAGAGAAGCGCCGCGGCTTCGATTTCGAGGTCTTCTACTACTGGGTCTTCGTTGATCAGTGCAGCGGTGGCATGGTAAATGTTCTCGATGGCTTCGTTGGACAGTGGTATTTCGCAACCGTTTTCCTGGATCCAGATGCACGCCAGCAACGCGTGCGTCAGCAGGTAACTTCCGCTTCTCACCGCTTCATCGAGCATCGCAGTGTAATTTGGGGGCAGCTCCATTCGATCGCAATAGAGGGCGGGGACGGTGAGGAGGTCAATGTCGATAAACACCGCCTCTAGGTCACCAGGCTGCAGCTGGTTGTCGTGATCAGCGATACGGCGAAACACGCGCTTCAGAGCCGCCTCCCGCCACCCCTCGACCACCACTTGGTCGTAGCGCTGTAAGGAATCGGCGAACTCGGCGATTCCAAAGCGACGGTACACCACATCAAGCAACAGCAAGGCGTCGGGGTCGCGCGACTTCTCTAAGAAGTTGATTGCGTTTGTGATCGCTGACTGTACGGCGCTTGGTTCTCGTGTTGGTGTTGGTTCTGGTGTTGGTTCTGGGTGCAGCAGCAACGGTACTGCCAACAGACTACACAACGCGATTAAACAGAAGACCACGAAGAGAACTCTCTTTCTAGTCGTTGCTTTCTAATCTCCATTTTTGGCTGATTTATTCTTATTTTTAAGTTCATAGCTTCAAAAATCTTCCTATATAACCCATTACCACGAGTTTTAGCATAAATAACGTAGTTTTTCATTTTCGTTTGCTGAATAGTTTTGCACTTCCATGTCACGTACGACGCTGAAGCCCGACTCGATTAATGCTCCAGCTTCTATTGTTTTCTTCGGTTATCTCAGATTATAGAAAGTTGATTGAGAGTTTCGCAGCTGCAATGGGACGGGGAAGCTAAGAATTGGATAATTGTGGCTTTCAGTTTTGGCGACGATGCATTTAGAGGAAAAGTGAGAGCTAAATTAAATTATGGGCTTGAAATACAAATGGTAACGGTTAAGGAGCTAATAGAGAGCAAAAAGAGGCCTTTGTGAAGAGGCTTAATGAACAATAACGCGCTAAAATTGCCAAATTTTAAATTCTCAGTAAAGGACTGTCTTAACAGTACACCGGAAGGATAGAAACAAAGAAACTGAGAATACCCATGAATAAAATCGTGTATCTAACAGGTGCGGGTGCAACAAAAGGTGAAATGGCATTCAAGGGTTTAGAGGCAGATACTTCCATGACTGGGATAAGTGAAAACGTTTACACGATGTCGAAAGATGCGGATGGGAGCTATGGGAAATTAGTTGATGACTTGGGCTTACAACTTCAGGAACAGGATATCGAACTTATAATGAGTCTTTTCGAGAGCTACTTGGATTTAGAGGATAAGAAACTCAGTCGAATAAATGCCGAAATGAGAAAATTATTTCGAAGATATTTGATTTCGCAGATAACCGACCAAATCAATGTCCCACAGCTACTAACTTCTCTCATACACTTGCATGAAAAATACGATAAATCCATCGGGGAAAATGGTGAAAAAGTTCTTGGATTCCTGACTATAAATTATGATAACCTATTAGAGGACGCTTTTTATCGGGTCTACGGTAGACTTAATCTAGGAGGCTCCTTTGAATCAGAACAATATCAGTTTTCGGACGAGGTTATTCCAGTTTTAAAATTGCACGGTTCTTTTAATTGGCAGATTCAGGAAAAAACAATTTTAGTTGCGGAAAGTATTGAGCAAAAAGAAGATAACAATGGTTGGATTCCTCCTTCGGTGTATAAAAAGCCAGCCGGAAATATAGTTTTCCAGAGCATCTGGAAACAAGCAAAGAATTTGCTTACAGATTGCGATATCTTGCGAGTGATCGGGTCTAATCTCAGGAATGAAGATTGGAGTCTGATATCTTTGCTGTTTACAAGCCAAATAGAAAGTAAGAAAGTCTTTGAAGTGGAACTGATAGTTCCAAACGAAAGCGCAGTCGGGACTGAACGCGAAAAAGGCATAATTGAGAGATTAGGCTTTTTGGGAAAAATGAAACCGCCAAGTCTACTTCCGATTTTTGCAGAAATGATAGAGGAAGAAAATATCTTTCGGAGCTGGCTTAATAATACAGCAACTTGGATTAGTCAAAAAGATCCTACAATATTTGAAGACCGAACAATAATTGAAAATCTCCGCTGGAGGTAAAAGAATGAAATTTAAAGTTAGGGAATGGACGTGTTTAGACCTATACAAGAGAAGGAACAAAATCACTTTTCCGGTTTATCAAAGAGGAGTTGTATGGTCAGAACGAAAAAACCAGTTATTAATTGATTCAATACTCAGAGGAATTGATATTCCTAAACTATATCTTCAGAAAACTGAACAGGGTTGGGATTGTATAGATGGTCAACAAAGAATCAGGGCTATCGTAGGGTTCTTTGACGAAGACTACTCCTACGAAGGGAATACTTTTTCTAGAATGACACTTTTGGAGCAGGAAACAATAGAGAATTATAGACTTACGATCACAGAGGTCGAGGAAATTAGTGAAGAAGACGTCCGACTGCTGTTCACCAGACTCCAACTTGGCGTCCCGCTCAATTCTGGAGAGAAGCTAAATGCGATAATGAGTAGTTTGGGAGATTTTGTAAAAGAAATGGCAAGAACACCATTTATGGTAAATGTCAGTATTCCCAAAAGAAGATTTGCCAAAGAACAAGTTTGCGCCCAGATATGCAATAATTCACTGGTCCTCAAGGGAATTCAAGAAGATTTTAGGAACTCTAAATACGAGGATTTAGCAATTTTATATAGGGCGCTGAAAGACTTCGACCTAAAATCCCAAAAAGCCGAGTGGATTCGGGGAGTTCTACATAAACTTGATGCCATTTTTGGAGAAGGAGCTACAGAAATTAGAAACAGGGCAGCGATAGTGTCAATATATTTGCTAGTAGAAGAATTGCTGAATAACAAGGAACTTGAAGGGATAGAGAAGAAACTAAAGAGGTTCTACTTGGGTTTTCTTAAAGCTCTTTCGAAGGAATCCAGATTAGGAATGGATGCCACAAATAGGTTCTTGATTAACTACCAAAGCAGGGTAATTCAAGCGGCCGATTCTAGGACATCGATTAGAGAAAGACACGAAAAGCTTAAAGAAGCTTTTAGGTTCTTCTTGGAAACCGGAAAAATAATAGGATATAGCTAGATATCGACAATTTTCGCCAAAAACTTGGAGACCAATCTCCGAGGGAATCTTGAGTTATCGAAGCGCGCGCTTTTTTCATAGTTATTTACGCTTCCTAAACAGTTTTCCATTCGATTAAGCGGGAGAAATCACCAAATTAAGCTGATCTAACCAATTAGTCCAGCTTTAAAACAGTTAGACATGCTGTAAGAAGAGTTTTTGCCGTCACTTCAGAGACATGTGCCACTCGCAGTAAGGGTCTCCATTTGCGACGCATTTAGTTTTTTTGACCTTTGGAGTTTTACGCATTATCTGTTCATACATGCCAGACACGAAACCTTCTATACAGTTGCAGTACGTTGCTTCTTCATTTCGAATTTCAGCGAAAAAATTGTTCCAAATCCTAAATTTCACTTCTGCCTCTTCAAGATTGAACTCTAAAACTTCTATTTTTCCCAAACCAGCATCCGTAAACCTTTGAACGGTTGTGTTCAAGAGCAGTTGTTTGTCAGCCTTTGTTATTTCAGATGTCTCTTTTACAAAGCGTTCGCCGGCTGCTTTGCTTGCCTCAAAAATGATGACTTTGGCACCTGACTGAAAGATTTCAGAAAGCCTTGAAAAAATCTCTTGCATTCTTGCTTGGGTGATGATTACGCATCTTTGTCCAGTTACTTTGTCTTTGATAACACCGGTTTGTCCGTCAAACTCAAACTGCATGTCGCATCACTAGGGGTCATTTTTGGCTTGTTATCATATTTATGTTTTTACAATGCGGACAGAAAATTTTTGCCTTTTCCGAAAGTGTGCCAAGCAAAGTTTCATAAGCGGCGATTTGCACCATTTTAACAGATAAAGGTGTTACACATGGTTGTTGCAGGAAAAATTTTCAGACTTGCGGAGCAGTTGCCAGTGGCTGAGGTTGCCGTGAAACTTGACGGTTACCGCACGGAGGAGCCTTACGAGGAGGGCGACTACAACTTTACGCTTGTGACGGAGGTGGTTGGGCTTTTGCCGAAGGAGAACACGCTCCGCGGCGTCTACTCGCACGATTACGTTATGCACGTGTTTCACAGAGGCAAAACTGCGCCCTTGCCGCGCACCGTGGAGGCGCTCTTCAGCTTCGCCCAAGTGGAAGGCACGACGTTCCTGACTATTGTGGAGAAGAAGCGCGTTGCGAATTTCATAGCGAACAAGCTCAGCGAACTCCTCTTTGATAAGGTAGGCGGCATAGTGGAAGCGAGAATTCCGCCTGAAACGTTGCGGGGGTTTCACTTGAAAAACCCTGAAGACACGAAAATAACTTTCTTTGATAACGTGGACATACCTAACGTGAACAAGTTGTCGCTTTATGGACCTGATTTAATAAATGCGACGTTGTTTGAGGATTACACGAAACATGGGGACTTGTGGTACGTTGTTGCGCGGTCAAAGGAGACAGGCTACGTTGTGGGCGTTACAAGAGACGCGTCGGTGACAATATTCAACTTGGCGGATAAGAACAAGTACGTGGAATACGTGAACAAGGAGATATATCCGATAATTTTGGAAACTGCCCGATAATTTTTTGCTTCCTTTTTCTAAATAGGGCGATTATTCCGTAAAAAGTAAAAGCAAGTTCCGCGTTATTTTTAATAGATAGTTATGAAGAGGGCAATAGCGCTATTTTTGGTCTTACCGCTCTTGATGTTAGCAGTAGTTGGAATGCGATCTGCTGAATTGGTAATGGCGGAATCTGATGATTTTGCTGAGCCTCCTGTAATAACGATATTTTCTCCTGAGAGCAGAATCCAAGCCGCAGGCAACATTACTCTTTCTTTTAACGTGAGAGTCGGTGATGTGATTGATCCGAGAGTAAACAGTTCTGAGTTGCTTTCTATGATGAATATAAATGCGGTTTATTATCTGGGAGATTGGCAACAGAACAGGACTTATGTTGATGGGGAAAATAACACGTATGCAGATTTCAAACGTATCGCGGTTCAAACGCTTACTTTCTCTTGTGATCTGACTGGAATACCAGAGGGGAATCATGTGATATTGGTTCATGCGACTGAGGAAGTTCCGAATCCGGATTTGCTTTTTCTCCCTATAGAGTATACTAGTTTTGCATTCGTCAACTTTACCGTGGATGCGACTCCGCCGAGCGTCTCGATTTTGTCTCCGGAGGCTGCAACTTACGAGACGCCTGATGTGCCATTAAATTTCACGGTTAACGAGTCGGTTTCGCAGGTGGTGTATAGTTTGGATGGACAAGGGAATGTAACGATTTCCGGGAACATGACGCTGACTGAACTAACTGACGGAGAACATAACATAGTAGTGTACGCTTGGGACGATGCGGGAAACGTCGGAGCGTCAGAGACAGTTTACTTCAGCATAAAGCAGCCAGAGGTTTTTCCCATCGCGTTGGTTGTTGCTATAGTTGTGATCGTGATTGTTATCGGTGTAATTTTGCTGGTCTACTTGAGGAGACGCAGGCGTTAAGGGAAAAACATGACGAGGAGATAAGTGCCACCTAATTTTTTTTTCATAATTTCGCGCTTTTCGTTATTTGGATAGTGCTTTCGATATGGGGCTTCCGTCGATGTAGGAGCATCGGATGCCGTATTTTCGTGCGCATTTCAGGCAGAGGACGGGGTCGCAGAGTGTTGTGGACAGGTATTTTTCTCCGCCGTCAGGGGCTATGGAAACTATGACGCCTTTGTCGATTTCTTTTGCTTTTTTTAGGGCTATGTGGAATATGGCACCTGAGCTTGGTCCGACGAAGATGCCTTCTTGTAGGGCTAGTAGTCTTGCGGCTTCTTCTGCTTTTTTCGGGTGGACTTTGTGGATTTCGTCTACGCGTTCTTTTTTCCAGATGGATGGGACGTATTGGATTTCAAGGTTCTTTAAGCCTTGGATGGATGTACCGTTTTCGGGCTCAACGGCGATTATTTGGACGTCGGGGTTGTATTCTTTGAGTCGTTTGGAGACGCCCATAAGGGTGCCTGTGGTGCCGATTCCCGCTACGAAGTGGGTTACTTTGCCCTTCGTGTCTTTCCAGATTTCTTCGGCTGTGGTTTCATAATGCGCAAGCATATTGGCTTGGTTGGCGAATTGGTTGGGCATGAAGTATGTGTCTGGGCTTTGGCTGACTAGTTTGCGTGCCAAGTCTTCTGCGCCGTCCATGCCTTTGTCGCCTTCGCTGAGGATAATTTTTGCGCCGATGGCGTTGAGAATCTGCCGCCTTTCCATGGTCATGTTTTCTGGCATAACAAGGAAGAGATTATAGCCTTTAACGCGGCAGACTATGGCTAAGCCTATGCCCGTATTGCCGCTGGTCGGCTCTATGACAATCTTGTCTTTGTTGAGTTGCCCTGTTTTCTCGGCTTGTTCAATCATGTATTTGGCTATGCGGTCTTTGACGGAGCCGCCGATGTTGAATTTTTCCATTTTCACGTACATTTCGATGTTTGGGTTTTTGTTCAGGTTGTTTATTTGTACCATCGGCGTGTTGCCAATTAAGTCTAAGATGCTTCTGGCTATCATGTGGCATCGTAGAAATGATATAGTTGCGTATCTAAATCGTTTTCTCTTTTTTCGGAATATAGCGGCAAGCTACTGAATTTGCAAATGTGTTTTTATGCTACATGTGTATAGTTTCTTGCTATGCAGACTGCGCTGACTGTTGAAACGTTTCTGAGTTTGATTTTAGCCGTGGCGTTAGGCGCCGTGGTGGGCGTGGAGCGGGAAATAACGCATAAGCCTGCAGGGTTACGCACGCATATGCTTGTGTCGCTTGGCTCATGCCTCTTCACCATCGTTTCTGTAGGCTTCAGCGTGGAACCTGCGCGAATTGCAGCGGGCATCGTTGCGGGAATTGGCTTCATAGGTGCAGGAACCATCTGGGCGGAGAAGGACAAGGTCAAGGGTATAACAACCGCGGCGAGCCTTTGGGCTACTGCAGCCATCGGGTTGACAGCTGGGATAGGGGATTATCCCTTGGCGGCTGTGGTGACGTTTCTTGTTGTCATCATTCTTGTTTCGGGTAGCGTTCTAAGAAAAATAGGGCTCGAAAAATAGGCGTGCAGGGGTGGAAAAGGAAGAAAGCTGTTTATGGCAGTTTTATTTTCTCAACTTAATTGCTCTAATAAACAAGCTATGGCATTTGAGACGTTTTGGAAAAAGAAAGATTATGCGGGAAGGGCGGTTAAACCAAACACGGTTTATAAAGTCAACTGTGACAACAGCAAATCCACAACGCTGTAGAAGGGTGGATAATTCAGGTGCTCTCCAACTGTTAATATGCTCGTGGGTAACGGGAATGTTTTTGCTTAAAATCCACAAAAATGTGTCTCCGAAATGGTATATGTTCGGAACTGAAAGCTCTAAAAATCCCTCAGATCGCATAACGCGATTTACCTCGTTTAGGACCCGCATAGGGCAACTCATATGCTCAAGAACCTCAAAAAGGCAGACTCTTTGGAAAATGCCGTCTCGAAAAGGAATATGATTAGCATCAGCCACAACAGAAGGATGATTATCACGGTCTACATCAAGGCTAACGTTATAGCCAGCAGTCGGATGCTGCCCGCAGCCTATTTCTAGAGCGTATTGGTCGTAGTCTTCTTCTAAAACTTGCTCGTCTAAGCCTATTACTATAGGCTCTTGTAAACTCATTTGCGTTCCCTTGAAGTAAAAGGGAACTGAATATTTGACTTATGATTTATGAATTTTAAAACATGATTATAGGTTCATAAGTCTTTTTTTCACCAAACGGCTTTTTCCTTAACTGTTCAGAAAATCTTGAAAAGCGGTATAGAAATAATTGCTATAGTTATTGCAGCGTTCGTTATTGTTGGCTTAGTCTGTTTTGTTTATGTTATTCTTTGGATGAAGAAGCGTTATCCATCAGAAGATGCAGGCATTCAAATGTTTAGGATGTGGACAGATGAGCCAAGTGATTTTAATTTGCAAATCTCCGCTTCTGAGGAACCAATAGACTTCCAGGTTGCTATAGACCAGCCCATTGAGATGGAACCCCAATCTACGTGAGGATGGGTAATAAAAAAAGAAATTAGGAATAGGTGAAAGCAGTGATTGACAACCTCGACCTCGTAATGTGGACTAAAAACGGTGCCGAAACCTTAGTGCCTGTTTTCAGGCAAATCAATAAGGTCCTTCCACATAAAATAGTGAAAAACAAGATAATCGTTGACGATGATAGTGTGGATGAAACTAGAAGCATCGCAGAAGCTTTCGGTTGGCAGGTGATTGCCAATAAAGGAACTGGTATAAGCGATGGAACCAATACCGCTTTAGACCAAGTAAAGTCAGAATTTTTTGCCAGTTTCGAGCAAGACTTAGTTCTTGCCTATGATTGGTGGCGAAAAATTTCCAAATATTTTTCCGACCCGCATGTAGCGATTGCTTCTGGGGTTCGTTTGCCTAGCCAACCTTTAGCACTCAGAAAACTGCAAGAATACGCCACTCTACGTTACCAGCAAAGAACAGAAAATTCTGAAGCATACCTTTACGGCAAAACGCTTGACAACACACTTTATCGAACCAGCATTATCAAGGAAATAGGCGGTTTTCCAGAACTACTCTTCTCGGCTGGTGTAGATAACGTTCTCGCGCAACGAATCCAGCAACACGGTTTCAAATGGACAGTTGATTTCTCCGTGAAATCGCTTCACTTGCGAAAGGGTTTAGTTGACGAACTCAAACATTACTATTGGTACGGAACCTGTTTCCCTGAACTCTATCCGATGTTGTTCCAGAGACCTTTAGGCATCAAATCACTTTTCTTACGATTAGCATTTTCTCCGTTCAGAGGTTTAGAGGTTGCGTTAAAGAAGAAATCTCCTCAAATCGTATTCATGTATCCGTTGATTAGATTCGCTGTTTTACAGGGCGTTTTTGAAGGGAAAAGAAGAATATATTATGAAAATTAGTTTTAACAGTTATACTCTTTCGTTTTCAGGCCGCAACTGTTTTTGTGTATAGTAGCTTTCCCACTTTGTTAATAATTACCTCTTTTTCTGAGGCGTGCAGGTGTGGGAAAAAGGGTGTAAAATAGCGAAAAAGGGCTTGGTTATCAAAAATCATTACTCAGAATTCATAAAGCCCAAATTAAGATTCTAAACACCTTAACAATAAACAGACTAAATGATGAGAACGTCATGGAGGACCGAAACGTAAAAACTGAGAATACTGTGCTTGGTTTTGAAGTTTCACTTAAAGATTTAGGAAAAGAGACTCGTTTCCCAGGCAAGTTAGACACGAGTAACTTGAAATTGGATGTTGGTTGCGGTTCTAAGCCTACTGGAGACGTGAACGTAGATTTTTGTGTTCGTGGCTGGAATAGTCAAGAGGGTGACCAGAAACGTGGAGAATTCTTAAACCCTAAAATGATTCCTAACTTCGTGGTCGCTGACGCTGAGCATTTGCCTTTCAAGGACAGCGTTTTTGCTGTCGTCTTTTCCAGTCATGTGATTGAGCATGTTCATAATCCATTTTTGATGTTAAAGGAGATGTGTAGAGTTTCCAAGAGGAAGGTTGTCGTTCGTTGTCCTCATAGGAAAGGAAGTGGAGCCAAGAGATTTTTTCACCTTCACTATTTGGATGAGGAGTGGTTTGAAGATGCAGCTTCTAAGCTGGGTTTGAATGTAAAGTCTTTTGTTCGGAGTTTTGACTCTCCGGTTACGGAAAGATTAAAGCTACTGTGTCCAGTAACTTTGCTTGACGGGTTCCAGTCTTCACTGCCTTTTAGAGCTATGAGACATTTGGAGAGAAGACTTCAAAGACGTGGTTACATTAAGACTCCGTTTGAGCTTGAAATTCAGCTTAAAAAACGACTTCAACCGAGCAACGATGCAAACCTTGTGTTCATAGTTGTATATAATAATCCAGCTATTTTCCAAAAGTGTTTTAGCTCAAGTCCCTTTGTTCATAATGAAGACGTCATTGCAGTATATAACAGCAGAAATGATTCGCTGCCTTACATTTTTAACTTGATTATTGAGCAGCTCCTTGACAAGAATACGTGGCTGGTCTTTTGCCACCAAGACTTCATTTTGCAGGAGCCTTTGCAACCTCTTCTGAAAGGAAAGGATAGTTTAGCTGTTTATGGTGTTATAGGCTGTCGTGTGGGCTACAACAAGCTTTTTGGACAAATCCTTCAGACTGATGGTTCTCTTATTGGTGTCAAATTAGCTGAGAATACTCCAGTTGAAACTCTGGATGAAATGTGTCTCATTGTTCATTCAAGCCTTTTTAAGCAAGGCTTGAAGTTTGACAAGAGGTTCAGCTTCCATTTTTATGGAGCAGACTTGTGTATGCAAGCTCATAGTCTCGGCTTTGACGTTCTCTCTATGCAAATCTCTTGTCAGCACAAAAGCAGAAATCTAAGTGGAGACATTGAATCCAAAGAGTACGCTGAGTCATTAGCTTTGTTCCGAGAGAAATGGAAAATGTCTCTTCCAATAAAAACAATCAGCAAGATAGTTGTGTGAATCTCTTGAAGATATTATTTGTCAATGTTATTGATTTGGAAAACGCTATCCACAAACGATATCATCCGTTAGCGTTTGGCTATTTGACAAGTTATTGTAGCAAGTACGGAGGTGAGTTTGAGCCTTGTTATGTTGAAAAGCTTAACGAGGCCCTTTTGCGGACTTTTCAGCCTGACGTGGTAGCCTTGACAAGCATAACTGAGAATTACTGTTTAGCTCAAAGTTATGCAGACCTTGTAAAGCACACCAATTCCAAAATCAAAGTTGTCGTTGGCAGAGCTCACATCTCTAGTGTTCCACTTTTTTCTTGTCTAACTACAATATCCTTGAGTGTATTTCCCGAAAGATAGTGAATAACATGCGCAGATCAATTAAACAATTTATAAAAATCATCACTGAAACTTTGCCTATTCAAGAACCTATCTATGAGTTCGGCTCTCTACAAGTGCCAGGTCAAGAGGGTTTTGCGGATCTTCGACCATTCTTTCCAGGTAAGGAGTATGTTGGGGCCGATATATGCGAAGGACCGCGCGCGCCGGGTGTGGATCGTATTCTAAATCTGCATGAAATAGATCTTCCTTCCGAATCAGTTGGAACTGTTCTCGTTTTGGATACGCTTGAACATGTAGAATTCGTGAGAAAAGCGATAGCAGAAGTTTATCGAATACTTAAGCCCAACGGAGTTCTTGTAATTAGTTCAGTCATGAACTTCCCTATACATGAGTACCCATCTGATTATTGGCGTTTTACTCCTGAAGCATTTAAAAGTCTTCTTTCGAATGCGCATTTTAGCTCTTTTTTTATTGATTTCGCTGGAAATGAGAGTTTTCCTCATACGGTAATTGGTGTAGGTTTTAAAGGTCCCATGCCAAGACAGATCAATGAACTCAAAGAAAGACTTAAGAAGTGGAAAAAAGATTGGAAAGAATCTGAATCTGAAGGAGCCAGAGTACGGATAAAATCTCTCATTCCCCCGCTAGTTTTAACGTTATATCGGAAAATCCGATACGGAGATGCAACTTCGGAACTCACTTAAAAATTCAAGATGGCGCTGCAAAGATTGTGGACGTTCGTTCGGAAAAGAGAAATGAGTGTTGTTGTTTACCAAGGTACGACAATTTTGAGTGAATTTGTTTCTGAATTCAGTTGAGGTTTAAGTAGCGTCGCTACTCTACAAGCCTACGCAGGCACAAACCATACAAAAGACCATACGAAGCACATGGCAAGCACGGAAACAGACTCCTCGGAGACGCGGTGAAAGCCAAACCAGCCTATTTGGAGCCTAATAGTGGTTCATTGCAGAAACTATAGAGGGGTCTATCCGTAATGGCGCAGAAACCGCTCAAAACCATGTTAAAAACTATATAAAAGGGGGCTATAGTCTTTTCCACGCAGCTAGGAGAAAGCGTGAAATGCACTTGGAAGAGATGAAAAAGGAAATCGAATTCCTCGTCATAGAGAAAGGCTTCTACAACAAGCCTGAAGATATCCCCAAAAAACTCCTTTTCGCCTTCATTGAATTAGGCGAAGCGAGCGACGCTTGGAAAAAAGGCGAAACAGAAGAGAAAATAGCAGAAGAACTCATTGACGTCATATTTTACATCTTGGACGCAAGCCGCTTGGCATGTCCCACCGTGAACATGGATGCTATGTTCAAAAAGAAACTTGACAAGAACCGCAGCAGGCCGCATCAGTATGGCGAAGGGCACCGAAAGAAGTAACTTCGCTTCGCTTTTATGCACGTTCACGCACATATTACGCCTTGTTGGAAAACAAAATGAGTTTCAACTACCCAGCTGCCGTGCACTTTCAATGCGTAAAATGCGGAATATGTTGCGGCGACACAAAAGAAAAAACCAGACACATCCTTCTTTTGAGAACAGAGGCCGAACAGATCGCCAAAGCAACTTCTCAGCCAATCTCAGAGTTCACGGTAAAAATCAAGGATAAAGCACCTTACAGTTACGAAATGAAAAAGACGAAAAATGGAAAATGCGTCTTTTTAGAAAACAAACGCTGCACCATTTACTCTGCGCGACCTTTGATCTGCAGATTTTACCCATTTGAACTCAAAATTGCCGATAGCGGAAAGTACACGTTTCTTTACACGTCTGAATGCTCAGGCATAAACAAGGGTCCGATGTTAAGCAAAAACTATTTTAGAAAATTGTTTCAACTGGCGCGCGCAAGATCCAGGCAAACCGCAGACTCAAAGAGAGCAAGCTGATTTAGTAGGTTG
>Ga0209635_10001390_pt1 | contig 17902 bp, 15 predicted proteins | sample DeeMarSWOR230_32_FD_187463 | JGI IMG/M metagenome (GOLD analysis project Ga0209635, IMG submission 187463) | Marine sediment microbial communities from White Oak River estuary, North Carolina - WOR-2-30_32 (SPAdes) (version 2) | ecosystem: Environmental > Aquatic > Marine > Intertidal zone >... | reverse complement strand
CGCCTGCTCCCCGGTGTCCGGCTGGGATATAAGCAGTTCATCAACTTTAACACCACAATTGGCAGCATAGCCGGGGTCCAAGGCATGCTCTGCATCGATATATGCTGCCATGCCGCCACGATTCTGAGCCTCAGCAATTACATGAAGCGCCAGGGTCGATTTCCCCGACATCTCCGGTCCAAAGATCTCGGTGACCCGACCCCTAGGCAGGCCCCCAATGCCAAGGGCGATATCCAGCGAGATGGCACCGGTGGGGATCGAGCCCACAGCCATTTTAGCCGAGTGTTCCCCCAGCCTCATAATAGAGCCCTTACCGAACTGCTTCTCTATCTGGCTTATCGCCAGCTCCAGGGCCTTTCCCTTCTCCGTAGTCATCTCACTTTTATGGTGTTAAAGAATTTAAAACTTCCAATGCATCATAGCACACTAGTGTCGTTATGGCAAGAGGGCTAAAATGAAGGGATAGCGGGCGTGGCTCTCTTATGAGCGCTTCCCGCCATCATGGCATCGACCTTTTTCTTTATCTCTCCATCCGCCTTCCCCGTGGCAAGATAGCGGTCCAGCTCCTCATAGGTTATTCCCATCTCCCCCTCATCGGTTTGCCCTGCCCATAGACCTGCTGAGGGGGGCTTATCCACGATCTCCTTTGGAATGCCCAGATGCACAGCTAGCTCCCGAACCTGGTATTTCACCAGATTCCCCAGGGGCAATATATCCACCCCCCCATCGCCATACTTGGTAAAGTAGCCAATAGATATTTCACTCCTGTTACCGGTGCCGACCACTAGATAACCAAGCCGATTTGCTAGATAATAGAGGGCTATCATTCTCAGCCTGGGCTTCATATTAGCTTCGGCCATTTTCTGAGTTTCGGCATCGTAGCTCTCACCGGGGAGGGTTTTACGGAGGGAATCAAAGATGGTATCCAGAACCACCGTTTCGTTGGAGATATGGAATTGTTGGCAAATAGCATAGGCATGCTCCAGATCGACCTTACTGCTATAACAGGGCAAGATGAGAGCAAGAGCGTTATCGGGGAAGGCGTATTTGCAGAGCACCGCAACCACCGCGGAGTCAAGCCCCCCGCTCAAGCCAAAGACCACCCCCTGGCGCCTCGCCCCGGCCACCTGCTCCCTTATCCAAGCTATTAGTCTGTTTGCCAGTTCTTCCATAAGCATAAGTTGACGGATTAACCTGCTTGAAGTATACTCTGCAACTGGCTATCAAGTCAAAGGGCTTACGATAATGGACACTACTTTTCTCATCATTGTCGGTGTGGCTATCATTTTCGCCATAACTCTGCGTGTCGTGTTACGTTCCTTCAGGCAGCGGCAAGGCAGGATAAATGAAAGGGACGAAGAATCTCTTTCCTGGGATGAGGTGGCTCCGATTGCAGAGGACACACCATCAGAGATGGAGGCCCAGATCGAAAGAGTCGAAAAATCACCTCCCTTAGAGAAGGCGACTAAGATAACAGACATCATTCCAATGGAAGCCAAGCCACGACTTGAGAAGAACGAAAAAGATGTGGAAATATTACATGTTTATAAATCCTTTGGCGGCAAAGAGGTGGTCAAGGATGTCTCATTCACCCTTAAGCAGGGAGAGGTCTTCGGCCTGGTGGGACCCAATGGCGCGGGAAAGACCACAACCATAAGGATGCTCATGGACATCATAAAGCCAGACTCCGGGGAGATCAGGGTCTTTGGCCAGCCCCTGGGAGAGGAAACCAAGAACAGGATCGGTTATCTTCCCGAGGAGAGGGGACTTTATCGGAAGATGAGGGTCTCCGATTCCCTGGTCTACCTAGCTAGCTTGAAGAATGTTGAATCCAGGTTAGCCAGCGGGAGGGCAGAGGAGCTTCTGAAACAGGTTGATATGCTCCCCCATAAAGGGAAGAAGATAAGCGAGCTAAGCCGCGGTATGGGTCAGATCATCCAGTTCCTGGTCACCATCATCCATAACCCTGATCTGGTAATCCTCGACGAGCCCTTCGCCGGCCTCGATCCGGTGAACCGGCAGATGATCAAGGACATCGTTCTAGAGCTTAAAGGGCAGGGGAAGGCAGCTATACTGAGCACACATATGATGAACGAGGTGGAAGAGATGTGCGACCGCATCCTAATGATTGACAAGGGGGGTGTGGTGCTCTATGGGAACCTGGCGGAGATAAAATGGCGCTTCCGCAACAACTCCGTATTTGTGGAGTGCGAGGGCGCTATCGGCGATCTCGCAGGGGTAAGCGGGAGGAAAGAGCATGGCAAGTATGTGGAGCTATTCCTCGATGGTGACACCCCACCTCAGAAGATACTCAGCCAGCTTGTCGAGAAGAACATCCATATCGACCGCTTCGAGGTTTCCACTCCGTCTCTAAATGAGATCTTCCTTCAGGTTGTGAAGCAGTGAAAAAGACCTGGATCATCATAAGGCACGAGTTTACCACCACCATAAGGAGAATATCCTACATCCTGCTCACGATAAGCTTTCCTCTGCTGGGGCTTCTGGGGATATTAATCTTTGTTGGTGTGACGCAGTGGGGTGGTGAAGGACCCCCGCCCGAGGATCTCAGGGTCGGCTATGTGGACGAGACCAGCATGTTCGATGAGTATACCAACCCGGATGGTGCTGTTTTTATACTCTATGGTACCAATGATGAGGCCAGAGATGCGTTGTTTGAGGAGGAGGTCGACGCGTATTTCGTCATCCCTGAGAACTACATCGAAACTGGGCTGATTTGGAGATATACCACAAAGCGGGAACTGCCACAGGCAACTATGGCGCTTATGGAGGACTTTCTCATCGCCAATCTACTTGCCGAAGAGGTCAGCGAGGAGATTCTGGCGAGGGTGCAGACGCCAACGCTGCCGATTTCCACTAGACTGGACCCGGAAACGGGAGAGATCATACCTCCGGAAAGCGAGATTGCTACCTTTGCTATGCCCTACGTCTTTGCCCTGCTATTCATGATGTCCCTGTTTTTTACCTCGGGATATTTGCTTCAGGGGGTCAGTGAGGAGAAGGAGAATCGACTCATTGAAATCCTGTTGTCGTCGGTTTCGGCAAGGCAACTGTTGACCGGTAAGGTGATCGGGCTCGGTGCCGCCGGGCTGATACAAATCGTGATCTGGCTCATCTCAGCCGTGGTCCTCCTCGCTATTGCCTCACTCTTTATTTCCCTTCCTGAGGGGCTCACCATACCTATCGGCCTCATCATCTTTGGCATCATTTATTTCATCCTCGGTTACCTTCTTTTTGGCATTTTGATGACCACTGTTGGCGCCATCGGCTCTACCGCCAGGGAGAGCAGCCAGTGGACAGGGATATTCGTCATGCCGGCAGTAGCCCCCCTAATCCTCATTAGCCTGTTCATCACCAACCCCGATCATGTTATCTTCACTGTTTTCACCCTTTTCCCGCTTACCGCCCCGGTAGCGGCTATAATGAAGCTCAGCATCGCCTCACTCCCCACCTGGGAGCTCCTACTTAGCGTAGCCATCCTCATCGCCTCGATTCTAGGGGCGATGTGGCTGGCAGCTAGGGTCTTCCGTACATTCCTGCTGATGTATGGCAAGAGGCCAAGTTTCAAGGAGATCCGGAGATATATCCGAGAGGGCTAATTCGCCCTTTTCGCTCGTTTCGCCCTTTAGCGTGGCGTTTTTGTTCCCCTCAAATCTACTTTTTCGCCCGTCCGCGCTATGCTTCTATAGCCCTCACATCGACTATGCTGGCGAACGATGGTAGAATAGTAACAGGAGCCAAGAGCGAAAAAGAAAAATGTATGAGGTCATTGTTATCGGAGCGGGGCATGCCGGCTGCGAGGCAGCTCTGGCGGCGGCGAGGATGGGCACGAGGACGCTGCTGCTCACCATGAACCTGGATAATGCCGCCCTCATGCCCTGCAACCCCTCCATCGGCGGCCCGGCCAAGGGTCATCTGGTGCGTGAGATCGATGCCCTGGGTGGTGAGATGGCACGCAATATCGACCGCACCTTCATTCAGATCAGGATGCTGAACACGGGGAAAGGACCGGCCGTTCGTGCGCTCAGGGCTCAGGCGGATAAAAAGCTCTATAGCCTCACCATGAAACATACCCTGGAGCGACAGGAGAACCTCGATGTAAAGCAGGCGCTGGTTGAGGAGATCGGGGTGAATGGTGATTCCCTTTGGGTGAAAACCAACATCAACTGGGTTTATGAAGGGAAAAGTGTAGTGCTCACCACCGGAACCTCCCTCGCCGGTCGTGTTATCGTGGGGGATAAAAGCTATTCCGCAGGGCGAGCCGGGGAGTTCCCCGCGGAAAGGCTATCTTATAGCCTTCGCTCTCTCGGTTTCACCCTAGGCCGGCTTAAGACGGGCACCCCACCACGCATCGACGCTCGAACCATCGACTTTAAGCGAACGATTATCCAACCCGGCAGCGAGATCCCGCTCTACTTCAGCCTTTGGGGAGATAGGGCGACTGACTCCAAATTCCCCGAGCCAAATCCGATTTACCCCTTGGCCCCTTCACCCTGGCGGCCCCAGCTACCGTGCTATCTGGTTTATACTAACGAAAGGACTCACGATATTATAAGGAAAAACCTGGATCGCGCTCCCCTATTCACCGGCCTCATCCACGGGGTTGGCCCCAGGTATTGCCCCTCAATTGAAGATAAGATCGTGAGATTTGCCCATAAGGATTCCCACCCACTCTTCCTCGAACCTGAGGGCTGGGAGACCAATGAAGTCTATGTTCAGGGTGCCAACACCAGCCTACCCGAGGATGTGCAGATCGATATGCTGCGCTCCATCCCCGCATTGGAGCGTGTAGAGCTAGTAAGGGTGGGCTACGCCATCGAATACGATTATATACCCCCAAGCCAAATCTACGCTACACTGGAGACCAAACTCGCTCCAAGTCTCTTTCTCGCCGGTCAGATCAACGGCACCACCGGCTATGAGGAGGCAGCGGGGCAGGGGCTTATCGCCGGGATAAATGCCTCCCTTAGGGCAAAAGGAAAGCCTCCCCTTCTGGTGCGCCGCGACCAGGGATACATCGGGGTTATGATCGATGACTTGGTGACCAGAGAGCTTACCGAGCCCTACCGCCTTCTCACCTCGCGAGCCGAATATCGACTATTGCTTCGCCAGGACAATGCCGACCTCAGGCTTACCCCCCTTGGCCACGAGGTAGGGCTCGTTGATAGGGAACGCTATGAGGCAGTGGAGGAGAAGCGCCTGGCTATTGCCGATGAACTTGGACGGCTGAAAAAAAACTACATCAATCAATCGGAGCGCAGCGTGAGTGCTCTGGAGTTCCTCCGTCGCCCCGAGGCAAGCTACCAGACCCTTGTTTTTCTGGGTTTTGGTTCCCCTAGTCTGAAAGCCGATGCTATGGAGCAGGTGGAGATAGAGGCGAAATACGAGGGCTATATCGATAAGCAAAGGAGCGAGGTGGCGCGCATGGCGAGGCTGGAAGAGAGGCACATCCCCTTAGGGTCTGACTACGACAGCATCACTGGCCTGCGTTATGAGGCACGGCAGAAGCTGAAGAGACTTCAGCCGGATACCTTGGGGCAAGCCTCCCGAATCGATGGCGTCACCCCCGCCGATATGGCGATTCTGATGGTACACTTAGATAGGAGATGGAAGTGAAAGATATTGTAATGTTCTGCGGCAAGGGAGGAGTGGGCAAGACAACCTGTGCCGCAGCCACCGCCCTGCATTATGCCAGCGAAGGAAAAGAGACCCTCATCATATCAACCGACTTCACACCATCGCTGAAGGATATTTTTATGCTTGAGGGCGATGGAAAACCAGCAAAGATTTCTGAGGGGCTATATTTAGCTGAAATCGGCTCCGAAGAGGTCAAGGAGCTATGGGATAAGAAATTTGGCGCAGATGTCTATGATCTGTTCTCCACCTTCGCCGATATAGAATATGGAGAGTTCGTTGATTTCGTGACCACCATATTACCCGGCATCAGAGACGAGTTCATGGTCGATTATATAAAGGAACTCAGCGAGTCGGGGAGGTACGATAGGATAGTGTGGGATACAGCCCCGGCGGGGCAAACACTGGGGCTACTCAGGATGCCATCAATAGTCAACGAGCACCTGAAGCCTGCACCCCGAATCTACTCCAGGGTTAGAACCTCCAGGAAAAGGAAGCGCTCCATCCTGGGGATCATAACAGAGTGGGAGGAGCTTTCCAATAAGGACATGGAATTCCTCAAGAGCGAGGTCGAGTTTAACTTGGTTACCATAGCCGAGGCTTTAGCCGTGCGCCAGCTTGATGGCATCTTTAACGAATTTCACAGCTATGGCCTTAATATCGACCACATAATCATTAACCAGGTAGTGAAGGAGCCTGATTCAGCCTTCCTCTACAGCAAGGCAAGTATGCAACAGGGCTACATCGCAGAGATATCCATCAACTATCCGGTGGATCAGAGCATTCTGCCCCAGTTCCCCTATGAGATAACGGGTATGGCGAGGTTGCGAGAGGTAGAGAGGGTGCTATTCGGCGATGGCTAAAGCGGCAGACCTCATCCTGTATAACGCCAATGTGCTCACCCTTGACCCTAAAAGGCCACGGGCGAAGCTTGTCGCGGTGGAAGGGGAGAGGATTATATGGGTTGGCGATAATGATAAGCTAAGAGACCTAGAAGGGCGAAGAACGCAAAAGATCGACTGCCAGGGCAAGACCTTAGTTCCCGGATTCAACGATGCCCACTGCCACATCCTCGCCTTCGCCTCAAGCCTCTCCAGTGTCGATTGCTCACCTTCATCAGTAGCTTCCATCACCGATATCAAGGCTCAAATTCGACAACAGGCGCAAAAGCTCCCTAAGGGCACCTGGATCAGGGCTACAGGATATAATGAGTTTTACCTCACCGAGAAGCGTCATCCCAATCGCTACGACTTGGATCAGGCAGCTCCAGATCACCCGGTGAAGCTTGCTCACCGCTCCAGGCACGCATGTGTACTCAATAGCTTGGCCCTCTCCCTGGTCGGCATCTCCATGGAATCCCCCGAGCCAGCGGGAGGAATGATCGAGCGCGACCTGGATTCAGGAAAACCCAACGGCATCCTCTATGAAATGAATAGTTATATCGAGGCGCTGATGCCCCCTCCGACGGACGAAGAGTTTGAAAAGGGGATCGAGCTTGCTAATGATGGATACCTATCACAGGGCATCACCTCCCTTAAAGATGCCACTGCCCATAATGGGATGCGCGAATGGCGTACCTTCCAAAGATTGAAAGAGGCAGGATTTCTGGTACCCAGGCTATCGGTTATGATTGGCATCGAATCCTTAGGCGAGCTTCAGGATAATGGCTTCTCTCCCCACTATGGCGATAACTGGATACGCCTTGGGGCGCTGAAGATAGTGTTGAGTGAGGCCCGAGGTTCCCTTCACCCGGAAAAGGAAGAGCTTGAGGAGCAGGTGCTTCAAGCACACCAAGCCGGTTACCAGCTAGCACTTCACGCCGTCGAGGAGAGCACCGTGGAGGCCGCGACCAAGGCCTTAGCCCACGCCTTAAGTCAAATCCCCAGAAGGAACCATCGCCATCGCATCGAGCATTGCTCTGTCTGCCCACCAGCGCTACTGGATAGGTTAAGAGATGCCCATGTTATCGTGGTCACCCAACCCTCCTTTATTTACTACAGTGGTGAGCGTTACCTTAAAACGGTGCCTGAAGTGCAGCTCAGGTGGCTCTACCGCATCGGTTCCTTCCTAGAGAATGGCTTAATACCAGCTGCTGGCTCCGATAGCCCCGTAGTGCCGATTAATCCGCTTGTGGGTATCTATGCAGCGGTCAGCAGAAAGGCGGAGAGCGGTGAGGAGCTTCTTCCCCAGGAGGGGATTTCGCCCGTTGAAGCCTTAAAGATGTATACCCAAGCCTCCGCCTATGCTTCCTTTGATGAAGGGGTGAAGGGCTCCCTTGCAGTAGGCAAATTGGCCGATTCTGCCCTGTTAAGCGCAGACCCCACCCAGGTTCCACCCGAGGAGATAAAGAATATCTGTGTGGAGATGACCATCGCAGGTGGCAGGATTGCCTGGCAAGCTTGACTCATTTCACCTTATGGGCTAGAATATAAATGGAATGCCTATCTACGAATATATCTGTCCCGGTTGTAACGCCAAGTTCGAGTTGCGGCGCTCCTTCAGCGAGGCTGGTGATGATGTTTCGTGCCCCAAGTGCCAGACCCCAGCTAGGAAGCTGTTTTCCACCTTTGCCGCTTTCTCCAAGGGCAACGGGGGAGAGTCTAGCTCGATAGCTGGTGATATGTGTGGCACCTGCTCGGCCACCAGTTGCGCCACTTGCAACACAGGCATCTAGCTCTTCGCTCGTCTTCTTCTAAGTACGAAAAAACCCCCGATGACACCGATCACCAAAGCCTCCACAATAATTGCCCCCCCGATGAAAAGCACCGCATCATAAAAGAATCCCTCAGGGAACATCTGGGGTAGATAACCGGAGAGTATCCAGGAATCGCCGCTGAAGAAAAGGCGGTGAAAACTGAGGAAAAGCCACTGGAAATTTACCAGCGCCACTATCCCCACGAGAAGGAGTAAGGCAATAGTAAGCGCGCCCCCGCCTAATGCCATCTTCGCCAACGAGGGCCCAAAGCGCCTCCGCTGCCATATGAACCCCCCGATGAGGATCGCAGTGATGCAGCCAAATGTTGCTACCTGAAGGTGATAACAAAGCCCGATCAGACCCTTTACATCTTTGAGGTGGACGACTTCACGCTCATTAAATAGCTCCTCGCCCTCTGGGGTTAAAATTGTGATCTGAATCGGCTCCTCCTTTGAGTTGAAGTAGTGAATAATCTCCCGCGACACTACGAGCAAATCCTCATCGCTGATACCCGTCGCCTGGCTCACCTCGTATTTATTAAAACCATATTGGTAGAGCTGCACCGCATTAGTGGCCCAGCGTAGGTTAGTGGTAATCAGAAAAAGGGGGACGCAGAGGATGAAGATACCTATGGCAAGGGCGCTAATAATTCTAAAAGGCATCTTTTCAGCCATGGCAACATACTAACGAAGTAGGCTTCGGCTTGTCAATTGATGAGTTTTATCTGTATAATCCGAGGGAAGGCGGCCTTTAAAGAGAGGACATAAATTGGATAGCTTTGATACCCTGGTGGATATTATAGCCAAGCTACGCAGCCCCGACGGTTGCCCCTGGGATAGGGAACAGACCCATTTCTCTATCAAGGGCAACCTGCTGGAGGAGACCTATGAGGTTGTGGAAGCCATCGATGAAGGGGACATGGGCAAGCTTTGCGAGGAGCTTGGCGACCTCTTGATGCAGATCGTGCTCCACGCCCAGATGGCCAGCGAGGACAAGGATTTTGAAATACGCGATGTCATCTGTAGTATAAACACCAAATTAGTTCACCGTCATCCCCATGTCTTTGGCGATGCCGAGGCCAAAGACGCCCAACAGGTTATCGCAAACTGGGAGCTATTAAAGCGGGAGGAGGGCAAGGGCTCTCTTCTTAGCGGCATACCTAAGGAGATGCCAGCCTTAGCATATTCTCAGGCGATGCAGCGTCGCGTCGCCCGGGTGGGCTTCGACTGGGAGGATGTACAGGGGGTTATCGAGAAGCTGGCCGAGGAGGTTGCAGAGCTTCAAAAGGCAACCGAACATCAGCAGAGGGTGCGAGAGTTTGGCGATTTGCTATTCACTCTGGCCAATATCGCCCGCCGGCTCGACATCGACCTTGAGGCGGCGCTGCGAGGGACAAACGAGCGCTTCTATCGTCGCTTTGGCTATATGGAAGAGGTCTGCCAGCAGAGAGGCATCCAGCTTTCGAGCCTTTCTCTGGAGGAGCAGGACGCCTTGTGGGAGGAGGCGAAGCGGGAGCTAAGGGAGTAAATTGAGCAGCATAAGAGTGAAGAAAAGCAAGGGCTACCTGGTAGTCTGCATTATCTGCTACGTCATCACCTTCCCACTTATTCCTATCTATCTACTGATCGATCGTGGCGAGCGAAGAAGGGCGTGGGAGCTTTTCCAGAAGATGAACCAGGGTCATCAGCCCGGCTACTGGGATAAGTTAGTCCTGAAGTGTTGGAAGACGTATTGAGATGGGGTGGGGTAAGGCGGTGATAGAGCGAAAAAATCGGGGCGAGTGGATTTGAACCACCGACCTCAGCGTCCCGAACGCTGCGCGCTAACCAAACTGCGCCACGCCCCGTAGCAACCATTATACCCCTAGATACCAAGGTTAGCAACAAGCCTTCTTGAATTGCCCCCCATTGATTGCTATACTTAATGAATCATGAAATACTGCGTGCTGATAATCGATGGTGCATCGGGCTGGCCGCTCCCTGAGCGCAGTGGAAAGACCTGCCTGGAGCTGGCGCATACCCCAAATATGGACCGGATGGCTGGGGAGAGCATTCTGGGCCTGGTGCGCACGGTGCCCGAGGGGATGGAGCCATCAAGCGCCTGCGCCTGCATGGCGGTGCTGGGCTACGATCCAAAGGTCTACTACCGCGGCAGAAGCGCCATCGAGGCGAGGAGCATGGGCATCCCCATCGAGGATGGGGAGGTCGTCTTCCGCTGCAATCTGGTCGCCATTCAGGATGGTAAGATGTGGGACTATAGCGCTGGCCACATCACTACCAGTGAAGGTCATGCCCTCATTGCCGCCTTGGAGGATAGACTGGGCAATGATAAAATACACTTTTACCCCGGCGTTAGCTACCGACACATATGCAAGGTAAAAGGGGCAGAGGATTCACTGCTAGCTACCTGCACGCCACCGCACGATATTCCAGAAAAGCCTATCGCTGAATTTCTGCCCCATGGGCCGGGTAGTGAACTATTGCGGGAGCTTATGCTGCGCTCCGAAGATATATTACGGGAGCATCCGGTGAACATGGAACGAAAGTCTCGCGGTGACATCGCTGCTACCATGATATGGCTCTTCTGGGGCAGCAGCCAGATACCCGAACTTCCACCATTCAAGGAGCTATATGGCCTCGATGCCATCATGACATCCGGCGTCGACCTTCTCCGGGGCCTGGCAAAGATGGCCGGTTTCGATTCACTGGACATCTCAGGGGTGACCGACGGCTTAGACAACGATTACGTCCAGCAGGGTGACGGGGCCCTTGAGTCGCTTGACAAACACGATCTTGTAGTTATTCATATCGAAGCGCCGGATGAGGCTGCCCATGCTGGCTCCATCGATGATAAAATATCGGCCATCGAGCTTATAGATCGATATGTCGTGATCAAGCTCCTCTCACATGAGAAAGATGCCCTTCGTGTGCTAATCATGCCCGACCACCCCACTCCCATCGCGGTTCAAACCCATACCCCGGAGCCGGTTCCCTTCATGCTCTGGGGACCGGGTTTCGAATCTAACGGGGCAAAGCGATTCACCGAGGTGGAGGCGAAAAACACCAGCGTTTTCATCGAGGAGGGTCACACCATTATGAGCAGGCTGACACGGGCATAACGCGCGAGTTCAGGAGGCAGTATGGCGCTCATCGTACAAAAATATGGCGGTACCTCGGTGGCGGATGCGGAGAAGATAAAGAGCGTTGCCCGGCGAGTCGCTGCCACCAAAGAGAGGGGCAACTATGTTGTGGTGGTGGTTTCCGCTATGGGCAAGACCACCGATGAGTTGATCAGTTTGGCGCGTCAGGTCAACGACCGACCTGACGAAAGGGAGCTTGATGTTCTGCTATCCACTGGGGAACTGATCTCCAGCACCCTGCTCGCCATGGCGCTTAAATCCCTGGGGCATAAGGCGATCAGCCTCAGCGGCGCCCAGGCAGGCATCTGGACCGACACTGCTTACAGCCAGGCGCGCATCCTCGCTGTCGAGGCGCACCGCATCGTCAAAGAGCTGGGCGAAGGTAAGATCGTCATCGTTGCCGGGTTCCAAGGCATCACCCGCGAGATGGATATTACCACTCTGGGTCGAGGGGGCTCTGACACGACTGCGGTGGCTATGGCGGCGAGCCTTGGAGCACAGATATGCGAAATCTATACCGATGTGGAAGGGGTGTATACCGCCGATCCCCGCCTCGTCCCCGATGCGCGTAAAGTCAAAGAGATAGGCTATGAGGAGATGCTTGAGCTCGCCACCTACGGGGCAAAGGTGCTTCATCCTCGCGCTGTGGAGCTGGGGGAGCTTTACAATATACCGATCCTGGTGGCTTCCAGTTTTACCGAAAGTCCTGGAACCTTAATTTACGGAGGCACCGCTATGGAAGTGCGAAATAAAGTGCGCGGCATCGCCCACGACTTCAATGTAGCCAAGGTCACTGTGCTTGGCGTCCCCGATCGGCCGGGAATTGCCACCGCCATCTTCGAGCCCCTGGCCAAGGAGAATATTAGTGTGGATACTATTGTCCAGAACGCCAGCGTGGATCGGGTAACCGATCTGACTTTTACAGTGACTAAAAGCGACTTGGATAAGGCAATGAAAGTCGTCGAGCCAGTAGCCAAATCCATCGGCGCCCGTGGCTGTGTCGCCGATGCCAAGCTGGGGAAGGTGAGTATCGTGGGCACTGGGATGCAGAATGCGCCGGGCTATGCGGCACGGATGTTCCGCACCCTTTACGAGAAGGGAATCAATATCGAACTGATCACCACATCGGAGATCAGGATCACCTGCATCATCGACGAGGCCAAGGTTAAGGAAGCCCTCCAAGCATTACATAGGGCCTTTGAACTGGAGAAGGAGGAAATTTAGCGACCAAATACGAAGGGGAACAGAATGAATACTCATCTGTTCCCTTTCTAATTTTGCTAGGATTATTTAGAAAACGCTAGACGGCGACTACTTCCTTGACATCGGGAACCTGCTCCTTGAGGATTCGCTCGATGCCATCCTGAAGCGTCATACTACGCATCGGGCACCCCTCACAGGCACCGGTGAGCCTCACTCTAACTACACCCTGTTCAATGTCGATCAGCTCAATATCCCCACCATCTGCCCTGAGATTTGGTCTTAACTGGGCCAGAACCTCTTCTACCTTCTCTCGCATTATATCCTCCCGAATTACTGTATCACAAAGGGAGTGTTTTGTCAAAGAACAAAAGTCTCTTATAACAATGACTGGGTAGACTTTATAGAGGATATTGATATATAATAAATCAACCTTTATATTATCGAAGATGTCTTTTACCTGCGGAGGTAGCGATGAAGCTCAGCATCATCATACCGACCATTAACGAGGCGGGAAATATCCAGGCGCTTATTCCCAGAATCCAGACCGCACTCAAAACCAACTACACCGTCGTCATTGTTGACGACAACTCAACTGACGGAACCCAAACTGTCGTCACAGAACTCTCCAGTTCCTACCCGATAAGAATCATCCCGAGGCCACAGAAACTCGGCCTCGCATCAGCGGTAATCGAGGGCATAAAATCGGATGCCGCGGATGCTTACATCATCATGGATGCGGACCTCAGCCACCCCCCCGAAATCCTGCAAGAACTACGTAGTCAAATTGAAATATATGACCTGGTAGTTGCATCTCGTCATGTTAAAGGTGGGAGCACGTCCGGGTGGCCATTTAAGCGCAGGATTTTCTCGCGTGTCGCCATCATGTTAGCACGCCCACTAACGCCTATCAAAGACGCGACATCCGGTTTCTTCGCCATACGCAGGGAATGCCTTGAGGGTGTCCATCTCACTCCGTTAGGCTTCAAAATCGGCCTTGAATGCTTTGTGAAGGCCAAATGGAAAAGCTTTAGCGAAATCCCCTTTGCCTTTCGCGATAGAAGCCACGGTCAGAGCAAGCTAGGATACACAGAAATTGCCGCTTACATCAGGCAATTATTTCACCTATATATGTATACTTTTAGGAAATTCGTGAAACTCCTTATTTTCAGCGCCTCACGCAATAGGAGCTTCCATGAAGCTGATTACGATTGGACTAGCTGGTATAGAGGAAACCCAGTACAAAAGTGGTGGAAGAAAACCCTAGCCCGTAAAGTCCTCAAATACTCCAATTTATCACATCCAGCGAAGATTATCGATATAGGCTGTGGGAGCTCACCTCTCATAACCCTCCTCGACAGCGATTGCATAGGCATAGACACAAACGTAGCTAAACTCAGATTCATGCGCAAGCGCAGCACTGCGTCATTCCTCGCCATGGATGCGCAGTGCCTTACCTTCAAAGACTATTCCTTCGACCACGTCCTCTGTATCGAACTAATCGAACACCTACATAATCTAGAACTCGCAATCAGCGAAATCTCACGGATACTAAAGCCGCTAGGCACTGCGGTCATCGCCACTCCCGACTACGGGACATTACGCTGGAGAATAATCGAAGGGATCTACTCAATTGCGATGCCATATGCATACGCCTCTGACCATGTGACTAAGCTAACAAGAAAAAGCTTAATAGAACTATGCGCGCAGCACGGACTAACACATATCGCCACAGAATACGTGCTTGGTGCAGATATGGTGCTTCTATTCCGAAAATCAGCACCGTAGCACGACTATTACATTCCGAAATGATCCTAAGTTTCAGCAAACGATAAAGCTGCACGATTAAAGGCAAAATCCTGACTATTTCTAAAAATTGAGCCATTTCCCTCTTGACAACTGGGAAAATGCCGTTAAAATAGGGCGGATGAATTCGGGGAGTAGTAGTTAATGCATTATCAGACAGGGGAAGCTAGGCTGAGGCGCCAGCGTACCAAAGAGGCTATCAATTTGGCTATGCAAGGTCGTTGGGAGGAGGCTATCACTGCCAACAGGAGCATAATCGAGGTCTTCCCCAATGATATTAATGCCTATAATCGGCTAGGCAAGGCGCTATCGGAGCTGGGCCAGTATGCTGAGGCGAGGGAAGCCTATAACCGAGCCCTGGAAATTGACCCCAAGAATAGCATAGCGAGAAGAAATCTTCGGCGGCTCTCCCTACTGAAAGAAGCGCAACGGGCGATAGGACAGGATCGCCATATGGTTATCCCCCAGCTTTTCATCGAGGAGACAGGGAAAGCAGGAGTAGCCAGTCTCGAACTAATGGCCCCAAAGGAAGTGCTCGCTAAGCTCGCCGCAGGTGACCCGGTCTACTTAAGACCGAAGGGGCAAGGGCTCATTGCGGAGAATAAGCTTGGTGAGTATCTGGGACAGGTTGAGCCAAGGATCGGGGTGCGCCTTGCCAAGCTAATAGAAGGGGGCAACCGCTATATAGCGGCGATTACAAGTTCAGCGGATAGCGAAGTAAAGGTAATTATTACGGAGATATTCCAGCACCCTAGCCAAGCGGGACGCCCCTCATTCCCTGCCAAAGGTTATGATGGCTTCCGCTCTTACGTTAAAGATAGTATATTGAAGTATGAACTGGATGAAGATGAGGCTTTTGAGGACATGGATTATCACCTGGAAGGCGCAGGTGAAGAGGAACCAGAGCCTTTGCCTGAAGACGTTCACCTTTTAGCCGATAATGAAGAAGACCTCCCTGAGGAAGAATGAACTTCCCCTCATATTGACGTTCCTTTCCTCACCCCCTCAAGGACGATCTTGCGTTTAAATTTTCCCTTTGACGAGTTTGGTGAAGCATGATATTCTGTTATGATATGGTCTCATAAATAGGGGTAGTCTGATGGAAATGGACATCGGGGAAGTTAAGCCAGTAGATATTGAAGATGAGATGAGAAGATCCTATCTGGACTATGCGATGAGCGTTATCGTCTCTCGCGCCTTGCCCGATGTGCGCGATGGGCTAAAGCCAGTGCAGCGACGGATCCTCTATGCTACGGATGAATTAGGGCTGCGTCACACTGGCGCCCATAAGAAGAGTGCCCGCATTGTGGGCGAGGTGCTGGGTAAATACCATCCCCATGGCGATGACCCGGTCTACGAAGCTATGGTAAGAATGGCCCAGGATTTCTCCATGAGGTATGTACTCATCGATGGGCAAGGGAATTTTGGCAGTGTGGATAACGACCCGCCAGCGGCGATGCGCTATACCGAGGCTCGCCTTTCCCAGATCGCTGATGAGATGCTACTTGACATCGATAAGGATACCGTGGATCTAGTGCCCAACTTTGATGGTTCCCTCAAAGAGCCTGCTGTTCTTCCCTCAAGGCTCCCCAATTTACTCATCAATGGTGCCTCCGGTATCGCTGTCGGCATGGCCACAAACATCCCACCTCACAATCTCGCTGAAATCTCAGATGCCATCTGCTATCTCATCGATAACTCCGAAGCCACAGCGGACGAGCTTACCGAATTCATCCACGGCCCCGACTTTCCCACCGCAGGCATTATTTTCGGTCGCGAGGGGATCAAAAATGCCTACACCACTGGGAAAGGCAAGATCGTGGTAAGGGCCAGGGCTGACATTGAGGAAACTGCTAAAGGACGCCATCAGATAGTGGTCACCGAGCTTCCCTACCAAGTAAATAAGGCCGCGCTAGTGGAGAGGATCGCCGATCTGGTCAAGGGAAAAAGACTCGATGGGATCACCGAGCTGCGCGATGAATCGGATAGACAGGGGATGCGTATCGTTATCGAGCTCAGAAAGGATGCCCAACCGGAGCAGGTCTTAAACAGCCTCTATAAGCATACAGCGATGCAGTCAGCCTTCTTTGTTAATATGCTAGCCCTTATCGACGGGCAGCCCAGGGTGATCAGCCTAAAAACTGCGCTTCAGCAGTATATCAACTTTCGTCGCGAGGTCATCGTCCGTCGCTCTCAGTTTGAGCTTCGCCATGCTAAGGAGAGGGCCCACATCTTGGAGGGTTTGAAGATCGCCCTCGACCAGCTAGATCAGGTTATCGACACGATTCGTCGCTCGCAAAGCGCTGAGGCAGCTAGGACAAATTTGATGAACACCTTTAATCTAACCCAGGTTCAAGCGCAAGCCATTCTGGATATGCAACTGCGCCGCCTCAGCGGCCTGGAACGCCAAAAAGTCACCGATGAGTATACTGAGGTCTTGAAGACCATCGCTTACCTAGAGGACCTGTTGGCTAACCCGAGGAAAGTCCTATTTCTGGTCACGGAGGATACCAACGATCTAAAGGCAAAATATGGCGACCCAAGGCGGACAGAGATAGTCGAGGCGGAGCCTGAGGAGTTCCGAGAGGAGGACCTGATCCCCCACCAGAGGGTGGTGATTACCCTAACCAACAAGGGATATATTAAGCGACTGCCCAGCGAGAGCTACCGGATTCAGCAGCGGGGAGGCAGAGGCGTGACCACTGCCCCAGAGGTAGAGGGCGTGCGCCTTTTCATGGCCGCTGATACCCTTGACACCCTGCTCTTTTTCACCGATCGAGGCAGGGTACTATCCCTTAAATGCTATAGAATACCACAGGATACCTCCCGAACCACCAGAGGGACACCACTGTTAAAATTGATGTCCCTGGATGAGAGAGAGCAGGTGACCACGATTCTTGCCGTATCCAGCTTCGTCCCCGGTGACTTTGTGGTGATGGCTACTCGCTCAGGAGAGATTAAGCGGACCTCTCTTGGTGAGTTCGCTTCAGTCAGAAGTGGTGGTCTCATTGCTATAGGGCTAGAGGAAGATGATGAGCTGGTGTCGGCAAGGGTGGCCCATCAAGGGGATGATGTCATTCTAGTAACTGAGAGCGGGCAGGCGATCAGGTTTGCAGTAGCTGGACTTAGGGCAGCATCCCGTTTTAGCGGGGGAGTACGCGCTATCCAAATCACCCCCGGCGACCGTGTGGTGGCTATGGATATTGTCTCCCCTAGTGCTTACCTGCTGGTGGTTACTAAGAATGGCTTTGGCAAGTGTACCCCTTTGTCCGAATATCGCACCCAGGCTCGCGGTGGTCGGGGGGTAAAGAGCCTCAGCATTACCCCGAAGACTGGGAGAGTTATCGCAGGGCGAATTGTCAATCCCGCCGAGGAGTTAATGATCCTTTCTGCCAAGGGTATTGTAATTC
>Ga0209635_10001389_pt1 | contig 17906 bp, 19 predicted proteins | sample DeeMarSWOR230_32_FD_187463 | JGI IMG/M metagenome (GOLD analysis project Ga0209635, IMG submission 187463) | Marine sediment microbial communities from White Oak River estuary, North Carolina - WOR-2-30_32 (SPAdes) (version 2) | ecosystem: Environmental > Aquatic > Marine > Intertidal zone >... | reverse complement strand
CCAGAGAGTTCGTCCTAGCTTTCTGGCTGACAATCGCATTGATAGTCGCCTATCCTTTCGCGTTTGTTGTTTTTGTACACATACTCGCTGGGAATGGCAAACTTGGCGCAAAGAAGATTCTTCTCCACACTTCCACTATAACCATAGTAGCCGTCGCCGTCACAAATGTAGCTTGGCTAATTGGTACGCCCACATGGTCCTTTTCAGTGACCACGGACAAGTCTTCCTATAGACTGGGCGAAGATGTGGAAGTCAGAGTGACGCTCACCAACACCGGCTTTATCTCCCATTCATTCACTTTCCTACTGAGCGACCCAATACTTGTCAGTATCGAGTACCAGCCTACCGAAAACCCCACAAGCACCCTGCAAGTGTGGTACAGTCCTCATCGTATGGAGACGACCCGCTTCTCACTTGGACCTAACCAATCTCTCCAAAGAACCTTCATTTGGAACCAGACCATCACCACCAATTGCTGGTTCTTCAATCAATCATATATGCTGGGTACATATCAAATAGTTGCCTGGATACAAGATGCCGAGGCGATAATCGAAATTCCAAGTGCCTACACCCTTTTTATCGCATACACAAGTATGAAGATAACCTCTTCTTGATATACTGACTAACATTGAAGTCAATGCGCACTCATCAACGGAATGCGGGCTCATTGAAGCAGTTTGCCTACCATTCAATCCCGAAAGGTTTTTTCTCATGCATACGTGAGCCTTTTCTTGTAAGACCTGTAGATCCATACGCCAGCCAATATGCCAACTGATATGCCAGCAATCGCTGTTAACAGCGCATTGAAATACTCTTGACGGACGAAAAGATAGGAGATGAAGATTGAGCAAAAGGAAATGACAAAGAGAACTGCCCGCGAAGCTTGCGGGAGCGGGGCGTTGCCTTCCTCATGAAAGAGGCTCCACAGGAAAAGAATGCAGGCAACAGGGAGCGAGACGAAAATCCCAATTATGACACTAATTGCCCAATAAAATGCAAGTAGGTTGCGACGCACACCAATAGACCGCAGAAACAGCCGAATAGTGCTTTCGGTCAGTGTCTCGTCTAACATGAACTCCACGTTGCTCTCGACGTCGCCCGCAGTATTGTCAAACGTGAAGACGTAAGCATGGTTCCATCCATACGGGGGCGGAGGTATTGAAAAGTTGAAGTAGCCTTGAGCGGGGTCGATGGTGAAGCTGAAATCGCCATCAACAAAGACGTTCTTAATCGCATCTGCATTTCGTCCATAGACCGTGAAGTAAATGCTTTCTCCCGCAACGGAAACTTTCCCCGTGAGCACACAGCGTGTTAGGGAAGAATCACATGGAGGAGAATAATGGGTTCCCGTTCTGCCTTCTCGCGGTCCATAATTTTCGCCCGGTTCAACTGTGAAGGCCGTATCAATTACCGTGACAGTTCGGCTGACGTCGACGAAACAAGAGAGAAGCAATGCTATCCCAAGTATCAGCACAACGATGCCTGCAACTTGTGACCGCCCGCTGTCCAGTCCACTCATCAGCACACCCAGAGGAACAAGAGGAATAACAGCTTTTCCCGCTTCTTTTGAGGGTGCATTACGAATCTAGGGGGACACTTTCCTTTGCCTCATCTTACTAGCGATTCTTGTCAACAACAAGCAGAGGACTACAGCAATCCCTATCACAAGCACAGCAGAACCATAGCCCGGGCGAAATCGAATACCCATCAAATCTAAGAGTAGGAAGACGACAGCTCCGACAAGTAATGCAGAGGCAAGCAATTTCATCCTTGGTGACACGAATGTCTCAATCCTTTCCTGATTCCGGTTTGTTCCTAAGGTTCCGATATATTTCTTTTGAATGCGTGTTCGGCTTCAGCGCGCTTGATATTCATATTCGATGAAAATGATTTAAGGTAATAGGGAAGACACACTGTTGGTGAGAACTTGACAGTTAATGAGAGAGACCAATATCTCTGTGCGGCTGGGTCATTCTTCTTTCCTGGATTAGGGCAAGTGTACTGTGGAAGAATACTAAGAGGGATAATCTTTCTGATTCCAGCTGTCCTTTTGACATTTCCTTACGGTTTTTTCTATCTGTTCGTTCATTTAGGTGCTCCAGCTTGGTGGCCCTATTGGACCTACCTTATCACTCCCATTTCCCAAATAACAGATTTCGTTGTTCGAGTCATAGCCACCTACGATGCATACAAAGTAGCCAAACTAACCAAAGAGTAAAGACTCAGAGTTTGCTTCAGCCTGCTTGATACTCCCATTCAATGAAAACATGCTGTAAACCAATTCTTGTGAGATTTAGTGCTGACAACCTTGAATCCTGCCTCAAGGGCTAACTTGTTGACAAGTTCCAGAGTTTGCTCCTTTCCATTTCCTTTCACTCCGTATCCTGTAAAGATCTTCTCTCCATCAGGCAAGTCTGCTTCTACAAATACAACGTGTAGATCTGGCTTTTCCATAATGTTTGCATCCCAAAAACGAAGTAGCCTATCCAATTTGAGAACTCTTTTTGCCTCTACGATTACAGCACGCTTTCTCTCCAGTGTCCTGATGTACATAAGTGAAAAGAAGAATGTGGCAACGTCAAAACAGCCCTGTCTGAAGGGCACAGAACAAGCGTCACATAAGACCCACTGGGCAACTGCACCCCTTGACCTAGCCTCCTCAATTTCTCCCTTCCTGATGTCCACACACACTGTTTCCCTTCCACATGTTTTGGCTATTATGCCTTCTCCCCCAGCCCCAATATCTACAATAAAACCCTCTAACCTCTCAGGAGAAACCTTCACTTTCGGTCTTCTGGAAAGTTTCGCAAGGCTTTTCATGAGAACCCTTTTGATAATTGTTTTCACCTCTCATCATGAGATGAAGCTGGACACTTTAATTGAGAATTCTGGGAAAAAGTGATCAGCCTATTGGCTAGTGAGCCGCTCCAGTCAAGCAAAGACGCCCTAATAAAGAACACAATAATGTTTCTAGACTGCCAATCATACACGCACGCATTTCTCAGCAAAATTAACAGCATTTTAGACCACATTTCTCAATCCAGAGACTGCGACAAACAAATTTCATTCTCTTGTCGAAAACGTCTCTCACAACTACAGGCTTCGGTCTGACACTATAATAACTTTGAAGGACACCGTTTATTTGGTTCTCTGTTAAGCCATAATCACTTTGAAACAAGTGAGCTATGAAATCTGGAATCGCTTTTGGACATAGAAGCATCACAAGCACGTTGATTTATACCCACCTCGTAAACTTTGAAGACAACGAATACCATACCGCAACTGCTAAAAGTCTCAAGGAAGATGAAGAACTTCTAAAAGCAGGGTTCGAGTATGTCACCGAGCGAGACCGAATCAAAATCTACCGCAAGCGAAAATGAACTTGAGGTCACAGGAAAGGAAAAAGGAATTGAAGGCGACGAGTTCATTGTGAAGCATCGCCCGACGGGAAACATTTTGCGTGTAGTAGATACATTCGCCGAGATGTTTCCCATGTGGGCTGGTAGGATCTTAATCACGGCTGACACTCAAGAGTGGGCTCTAACAGCAGCACAAACAGCCACCGGCTTCGCTGCCTCCATTATAATGTCGCCTGCAGAAGCAGGCATAGAAGGCACAGTGCCCCCAGACAAGACTCCAGATGGACGTCCCGGAGCGTTAATTCAGGTATATCATCGTGCACGGAGAGACCTGAAAACGCAGATGATATTGAGAATTGGCCAATGCGTAATGACTTGCCCCACAACAGCTGCTTTCGACGCACTGTCAAAGGCAAAAAGAAGGTTGATGGTGGGGCGAAGTCTTCGTTTGTTTGGCGATGGCTTTCAGCGAAGGGACGAATTATGTGGGAGAAGAGTCTGGCGAATTCCGGTTATGGAAGGCGAGTTCATTGTTGAAGATCGCTTTGGCGCCATGCGGGCTGTGGCAGGGGGGAACATTCTAATTATGGCTGAGAACCGAAAAGCCGGATTGCACGCGGCAGAAGAGGCTGTCATTGCTATAAACAAAGGGTCCCCGTACGTAGTCTTGCCCTTTCCAGGCGGCATCTGCAGAGCAGGCTCCAAGGCGGGGTCAATGAAATACAAGCTAAAGGCATCAACATTTCATTCTTACTGTCCAAAGCTGAGAAAGCTGGTAGCAGATTCAAAGGTTCCAGAAAACGTTGATGCAATTTACGAGATCGTAATCAACGGTTTAGACATAGATGCTGTGAAAAAGGCTATGGCTGAGGGAATAAGAGCGGCGGCATGCATTCCAGGTGTATTGAAGGTCTCAGCTGGCAACTATGGGGGCAAACTTGGACCTTTTAGGGCTGATTTGAAAGAACTTCTAGAACAAAAATAGTGGGCGGAACGTTGCGGTTGACTGTAGCGATAACAGGGGCCAGCGGAGTCGCTTATGGCAAACGGCTTCTGGAGATATTACAAGAAAGCCAGGTCGAGACCTATCTGATTATCAGCGAAGCGGCAGAAAGCGTAATCGCGCACGAATTGAAGATGACAAAACGAGAACTGGAAAGGTTAGCAAGCTATGTCTATGATGTAAATGACGTAAGTGCGCCCATTGTAAGCGGCTCTTTCAAAACTGATGGTATGATTGTTATTCCATGCAGCATGAAAACGCTTGCAGGTATAGCGCAGGGATATTCTGAAAATCTAATTCTGAGAGCAGCTGATGTCACATTGAAGGAGAAACGCAAACTGATTCTGGTTCCACGAGAGACGCCATTAAGCATGGTTCATCTGAGGAACATGCTGGATTTGGCAAGTCAAGGTGTGCTTGTTCTGCCAGCAATGCCCGCCTATTATCATCAACCCAAAAAATTGGAGGACATCGTAGATTTCATTGTTGGGAAGGCGTTGGACCTATTGGGAGTAGAACACGAGCTTTTCAAACGATGGTCTGGCTAGAACGGTTCAAATGAGTTTAATGTATTCTTTGCCTCGTCCTTCTGGCGAGCCTACGAGGACTCGGTGATATCTCCGTTTGGTTTTCGTGTCGTGCACCTCCTCAAGTTTGCCTTTGACTAGTATGGTTTCTCCGATCTTGGCAATATCGCTGTATAAGCCTTCGTAAGAGATAACCTCTCTAATGTCAGCTACACGTGGTCCCTTGATCACTTTTGTCTCAGCAACGCGGTAAACGCTTGGAAGAAACAGGCTGTCAACGTCGTCGTCGACAACAGCCCCTAGGATAACTGAACCAATGGGTTCATAGGCCTTGTCAGCATATTTCTCCGTAAGTTCCTCTTCAAGCTTCACTGGATGCACAGAGAATCTGGTGTCATTGAAAACTCCGATATTCCACCTACGCTGATAGATCTGAAGGGCCTCGTCAAAGGTCAGAGAAAAAGATTTCACCTTGCTCGTACACCAAGCCTTTAACGCTTTGTCTTCGAATCTCTGAAAGGGCGATTTCCAAGAGGAATAGGCGTCAGTTAAGGCTCTCTTCACTTTTAGACTGCTTCTTAATCCATAAACAGTTACGTCTAGGTCGGAAAACGGCTGATGAATATGAAGCAGGATGGAACCTGTAACTCCGAACGACTCCGGTGAAACACCGCTTTTCTCGCTTAAGAGAGAAACAAATCGTTTCAATTTCTTCTGTAAGCTGTCAAGACGAGAGACCTGAAAAATCCGAGTCAGCCTTTCCTCAGGCTTATAGTGCCGTGAAATATACTCAATTGGAACAGCCGTCATCAGTATGTTGTAGAAGGGTGAGTAAAACAAGTAATGAGGATAACGCCTCTCTAAGCGGCCAAAGGTCTCTAACAAGTCGGAAATCGTGTAAGCTGGCATGGCTCGCCTAAACCTGCGCTTGCCGCGTCCCCACTTACCTCGCTTTGTTGGGATATACTTAACATAAGAGATCACCCGGTTCGGAGGATGAAATGGCCCGACAACACAGAAGAGAAAGCCCTCAGTTGTGCGTAGGAAGTCGTGATCCCTAAACTTGCGCCTGTACTTACGCATAGACTTACCTCTATGGAAATCCTCTTATAAATCATGGTAATTTGAAGCGCACGTTTCTTCTTAATTCCACAGCTGCCATTTTGCGTTGGGCTTGGAGGATCATCATAGCGTTCCTCATGGTTCTATTTCTTGTGCATGAACCCAAAGCGCGCGCGATGCAAGCACTGCATAAAAAAGTCTAAATTGCCTGTTGTTGTTCAACTAAGAGGATGTGAGGAACATAGGTTGAAGGCTGTGATTCTTGCGGCTGGCCTAGGCACACGTTTATTGCCTGTCACAAAAGAGATGCCGAAAGAAATGTTACCAATCTTGGCGATTGGAAAAAATGGAAAGCCCTGTCTGAAGCCTGTTTTGCAGGTTGTTTTTGAACAACTACACGATATCGGTCTCAGAGAGTTCTGCTTCGTGGTTGGGCGAGGGAAGCGGGCCATTGAAGATTATTTTACGCCAGATAGAACGTTTCTTTCTCTTCTGGGTGAGCGAGGCAAAGAGGTGCAAGCCCGAGAGATGCAAGATTTCTATCGCAGAGTCAGCGAGTGCACGGTCACCTTTGTGAATCAGCCCGAACTTAGGGGCACGGGAGACGCAGTTCAAAGAGCGCGAACCTTCACGGCAGGCGAGCCGTTTCTTCTTCACATGGGAGATGACCTCATTCTGTCAAAGGAAAGCGGCCATCTAAAACGACTTATCGACGTGTTCTACAGACATGAAGCCGACGCGGCGTTCTTGGCTGCTAGGGTGAAGGATCCGTCCGTATATGGCGTTATCGGTGGAATGCAGGTCGCCAAAGGACTGCATAGAGTTGAGACAATAGTATATCAGCCGAAAAAGCCGAAATCTAACCTATCCGACGTTACGGCCTATATGCTCAAATCAGATATCTACCCTGAGATTCAAAAGGTGAAACCGCTCAGAGAAAGCGGCGAAGTCAGCTTGATTCCAGCTATTCAAGCGTTAATCAACAACGGAGGCAAGGTTTTCGCTGTTGAACTCCAGCCTGGAGAGAGAAGAATTGACATTGGAAACGCCGAGAAATATCGCGAAGCCTTGAACATCGCTTATAGATTTTATAGTAGTTCAAAGAGAGCGTGATTTTGGCAGCAAGGGTCTGTCAGGTCTGGAGGTGAACAGCTTGGCCAAAGAATGCATGGTTGTTGTGGGGACGCGTCCAGAGATAATAAAGATGGCGCCTATAGTGCGAGCTTTAATTGAAAGGTCACTGCCTTTTGTCTTTGTTCATTGTGGCCAACACTATGACTACAACATGTCTCAGCAGTTTATTGAAGAGCTGGAACTGCCAGCGCCAAACTATGGTTTCAAAGTCAGGGCTTACTCGCCAGGTCTCCAAACAGGTCGAATCATGACCTTAATTGAACGCGTAATCAAGAAGGCTTCGCCTGAAGTTGTGCTGGTCGAAGGCGACACAAATGGCGTTCTAGCCTCGGCGTTGGCCGCGGTCAAACTGAACATTCCAGTTGGCCATGTTGAAGCCGGCCTTAGAAGTTTCGATCTACGGATGCCCGAGGAGCACAATCGCCGCTTAGTTGACCACGTATCCACATACATGTTTGCGCCAACTGAAAAATCAAGGAAAAACTTGGAAAGAGAAAGTGTTTGGGGCAAGATCTACGTAACTGGAAACACTGTAATCGACGCTGTGATGCAGCATCTTCCCATGGCAGAACGAAAATCCACAATCCTCGATCAGATGCGGTTCAAACATTATGCGTTGGTGACCGCTCATCGCGCTGAAAACGTCGACGACCCAGTCGTGCTTAAGAACTTCGTAGAGACCTTCACCGAAGCTCCGCTTCCGATAGTCTATCCGATTCACCCAAGAGCCCGAAAGCGACTGCGCCAACAAAGGCTTTGGAAAACACTGTCTTCATCTTCAAACGTACAGCTTTTGCCACCGCTTGGGTATTTTGACTTTCTGGTGTTGATGAGAAGATGTGAAATGCTGCTTACCGATTCCGGCGGACTGCAAGAAGAAGCGACAGCCCCAGCAATCAGGAAGCCCGTTTTGGTGATTAGACTTTCAACTGAGAGACCAGAAGCAGTGGAAGCTGGATTTGCAGAGGTGACGGGTGTGGAAAAAAAGAACGTTTTAGCAGCCATGGAAAATGCCTTAAGAATGAAGAGTAAACTGCCGACAACATCGCCGTATGGAGATGGAGAAGCAGCGAGGAAAATAGCTGAAATTCTAATGAAAGAAGCTTTAGGAAGGTAGAAGACACGGACTATTGAGGTATATGCTAGTTTCTATATGTCAAGAGAAGCCTAAAGTCACTTAAAATGGTGGCTCAACAGTGAAGAATGTGAAAACCGTTAACATCATTGGCCTTTCTGGCTTTCCAACTGTGAAAAGCGGGGACGATCTAGCTGAGTTAATTGTTAAAACTGCAAGAAAGCAAAGAGTCTCCCTTGAAAATGGTGACATCTTAGTCGTTGCTCAAAAGATTGTCTCTAAAGCTGAGGGAAGGGTATACCAACTAAGGAATGTTGAACCTTCCGAAAAAGCGAGAAAACTAGCGGAGACCACATTGAGAGATCCGAATTTTGTTGCGCTGGTCCTGCGGGCTTCTCGCAAAATTGTGAAGGCTTCCTCAGACATTCTCATCGTAAAAACTGAGAACGGCATGGTATGCATTAACGCTGGTATTGACAAATCAAACGTTGAAGGCGAAGATTCTTATGCTCTTCTGCCAAGAGACTCCGACGATTCCGCAAGAAGAATCCGCCAGAAGGTACTGAAATTAGCCGGGAAGAGCGTAGCGGTTATAATAAGCGACACATATAGTCGACCTTTCCGAAGGGGGCAAGTAGAATTCGCCATCGGAATGGCTGGAATCAACCCATTCAAAGACTATCGTGGCAACAAAGACCTCTACAACTACGTTTTGAAGGTGAAGAACATAGCAGTCGTAGATGAAATTGCAGCTGCAGCCGAGCTAGTCATGGGTCAAGGAAATGAAGGTATACCAGTTGCAATCGTGAAAAACCTTGAAAAAGCGGAACCGACTGAGAAGGGCTCTATCGAAGACCTATTAATCTCTAAACGGGAAGACTTATTCAAAGGAACACTTTGAGAACCACTCAGAACTAGCTATGCGTTTCCTAGAAATGATTGCACAAAAAGACACTGTTCTGCTGGGATTGTCATGGAGTTTTGGTCGGATTCTTCGCTGAATACGACAGGTGCGTTTCGAATGAGGACAGCGGGTGTTTTGGCAGTGGTTTCTCCCATTATCAGGTGTGCAACGCTTGCCAGGTCGTCGGCCAAGGCGTGCCTTGTAACGTATATGCGCTTGCCATAGAGATCTGTCTCAACTCTGCAATCTTTGATTGGCTTGAACCCAGCTACACCGATGGCTAGAGCTGTTGTCCCCATGCGAAGCGGAGTGATTCTGCTGTCAACTATGAGCACGCCCACATGTTTATGAGTCCTTGCTAGGATTTCCTTCCGAATTTTCTCGGCGCTCTCAAATGGGTTCATAGGCCACAGAGTGACGTATCCTTCAGGAGCGTTTTTTCGGTCGACTCCAGCATTCGCTACGAGCACGTTGCTTTTCAGTGCGAGCAATGTTCGAGTTGCTCCTCCATAGACTTTCTCCGCTTCCTGCAACACAACCTCTGCTAAGCTAGGTTCGAAATCGTGCTTTTCAGCAAGCATTTTTGCCTTCTTAGATGACTCTATCGAACCTAATTCTACAAGACGATTTTGAGCAACCGCGACCGCTTTGCTTGCGATTGCCAACAGATCTCTATCATCAATCCCCAGACCTTGATTACTCAAAGCCTCAAGGATCACGTCGACCAGGTTATCTCCAACGCTAATCAGCTTAGTCGGAATCCCGAAAACCTGCATGGGTTTCTCCAAGTTTGCCATCTCCAACCCTTGATTGTCTAATGATAATGAAACTAGAGTTGATGTCGGCTAAAGCTTCTGTTACCCGTAAGCTCATAATCTTACAATTGGATTGTTTCAACTTCTTTTGTTTGCGAGTTTAGTAGGGCAAGTGTTGACTTGTTTGTTAAATACCCGCAGACTTCACCGGGATTTATCACGAGCGTTTTTCCGCTTCGGTAGGTTTTCGCTTCATGGGTGTGTCCATGTATGATTACGTCATGACTTTCCGCATTTATTAGCGACTGCAAAAGTTCTTCCTCTGATCCATGCAAAAGCGCAATTCTTAACCCTTCCACTGTAACCTCAGCGAAGTTTCCGCGAATCTGTGCGTTGTTTTCTGCAAATTTCTTTCTCAGAAGGCTTCTATCGCCGTCGTTGTTACCGAACACGCCGATGAACCTGGCTTTCAAGGGTTGGAAGTGGGGTATAACGAAGGGTGCAATGTAGTCTCCTGCGTGCAAGACTAACTCCACGTTACTTTCATTCAGAACCTTCACGGCTTTATCTACCAAGGGCAAGCGGTCGTGGGTATCCGCCATTATTCCTACAATCATTCAGTCTCACCTTTATGTAATCTGTAATCTCTGCGTAAAATCTGCTTCCCCTAGAGTCTGTCAGGGGCTCGCTTCAACCGACAAGATTCTTGATGCGCTCGCGTCTCTTCTTCACAGATTTGGAGCCAATTTCCTTAACCATGGATCCATACGAAGTCAGTTTCTCTAACGCTTTAACCCATGCCCCTGATTTCACATCTGTATGCAAAACTTCTGTTCTGTCAACTTTTATCGCTTTCTCGGGACAAACCAGTTGGCAGGCTCCGCAGTAAACGCAGAACTCTGTCCTAATCACAAGTTTCCTATCCTCATCTATTGAGAGAGCTTCAGTTGGGCAAATATCAGCGCAGATCTGACATCCCTTTGGGCATAGGTTTGTGTCCACTTGAAGAGAACCTCTAAATGGTTTTGTTACGGATATGGCACCCTCTGGGCATGCGCTTTCACACTTCTTGCAGAAGATGCACTCTTCTTCGTGCACTTTGAAATCAATTATTCTTCCAGCTGGGTCTTTCCCCATCTTTTGAACCGTCACATCTATGGCATCTGTTGGGCATTCTTCTTGACATTTAAATTCACAATCGGCTGTGATGGCACCATACCAGCACTTCTCTGCATCAATGGCAATTGCCTTCCTGAGAACGGGAAAGGCTTTGAATTCAAATACTGGAATCATTGGTTCGCCATTTATTTCTAATCGAATGGCATTTGTTGGACAGAGATCAACACATTCTCCACAGAATATGCACTTGTCGGCTTCAAAGTCGACTTGCGGTTTCTGCAGCAATCTTCCCTCCCGTGTGACAGGAGAAGAGAGTTTTGGGGCTTCTTTGGGACATATGGCCTCACAAATTCCGCACCCGACGCATCGATCTTTGTCTAATGTGAGAACATGTCTTCTAGCTAACGTTCTTCGCTCCAACACAAGTTTCTTTTCAAGCTGGTGCTTCAACACGTCTGCTCTCACAGCGATCCCTCCACTGAAGAGTTCTCTTCGTTCAAATTAGTCCTTCCACATTTTTCTCGTTCAAAGCTTCTTCTGCGAACTTGACTCCGATTTGAAAAGCGTTGAGATTCAAGTCCAAGTACTTCTCGGGAACCCCAGCCTTAACCGCCTCTTGAAGCGCCTCAACACTTATTGCGTCCCAGATTCGCGCAACAAAGCCAAGCATGATAACATTAGCGATAATCCGCCTTCCCAGTTTTTCGGCTAATTCAGTAGCTGGCACTTTATAGAGACGGTAGTTCTCCGCCAATCTGTCAGGTTTGACGATAGTGCTGTCAACAATCAGCACTCCTCCTTGCTTAAGCCTAGGCAGAAACTTCTCGTATGCCTCTTGACTCATGACTATCATAATTTCCGGGTTAAGGAGATAGGGATAGCTGATTTCTTCTTGGCTGATTACAACACCGCTGGAGCAAGCCGAACCTCTAGCCTCAGGCCCGTAAACCTGGGTAAAGGTAGCTTCTTTGCCATCATAGACAACAGCCGCTTGACCAGTGATGTAGCCAGCCGTCACAATCCCTTGCCCCCCAAATCCGCCGAACATAATTTCCCTTCTAGCTTCTGATTTCATTCTTTTGGCCTCCTAGGCAGCTTTCTTCACCTTTTCTTCCAGTTTTTTCAGCTCCTCGTAGTACGACAGTTTACCCTCTCGCTTGATGAAGTTTCCCAGGATCAAGGGCTTCCCCTTCTCAATCTCAACCTCGCTTGTGTTTGCTCCATTTCTGATTTCGAAAGATTGCCAAAACCACTTTGCGATGTCATCTACTTCACGAAGTCTGTTCCGCCTTCCGTAGTTCACGGGACAGGGGGAAAGAACCTCAATGTAACGAAGGCCTTTCATTCTCAGTGCTTCAGCAATGGATTTTTGCAGCTGTCTTACGTGGATGCTTGTCCATCTTGCAACGTACACAGCTCCTGATGCATCCGCAAGGTGTGGCGTGTTGAAGGGATACTCAATGTTCCCATAGGGAGTAGTGGTTGAGTAGTCTCCTCGTAAAGTAGTTGCTGCAAGCTGACCCCCTGTCATACCATAGGTGAAGTTGTTAGTGCAGATGACCAGCAAATCTACGTTTCTTCTACACGCATGGATGAAATGGTTGCCACCAATAGAAAACAGATCGCCATCTCCAGATATGACGTTCACACATAGTTCTGGCTTGACAAGCTTGATTCCAACAGCAAATGGGATAGCTCTGCCATGGGTGGTATGAAAGCCGTCCACGTCTAGATAGCCAGATCCTCTACCACAGCAGCCTATTCCAGAAACATAGACCACTTTGTCCTTACGTATTCCAACACTGTCTAGTGCTCGAGCCCAAGCATACAGTGTAGGTCCTATACCGCATCCTGCACACCAGATATGGGGCATCCGCTCAGACCTTAGCCACCAATCCATAGGATGCAGCTCTTGAGGCGCTTCCGCTCGTGTTGTCTTGTGGCTCATTTTTCGCTCACCTTCTTGATCTCCTGATAGATTTCCAGCGGGGTGATTAGTCGCCCTCCCATTCGTGGAACCAAGTAGGTTTCAGCGTCTCCTGCTGCTTCCCTCATCACCTGCAGAGAGATTTGACCGTAATTCAACTCGGGAACGATGAAAACGTCCACCTGCTTCGCCCATTTTCGTATGACTTTCTCGGCGAAAGGCCAGATGGTGATGAGTTTGATGCTGCCAACGCTGACTCCGTCTTCTCTAGCCATTTTGACCGCTCTCTTTGCAGGTCGAGAAACCTGCCCATAAGAAACGACTGCGATCTTTGCGTCTTCCATGTGTTGCTCTTCCACATCAACGATGTCATCCATGTGTTTGCGGATTTTATCGTTCAGTCGCCTAACCAGCGTTTCTTGTGTCTCTGCGGTTGTATCAGGGTAACCTCTTTCATCGTGAGTGAGCCCTGTTGTGCAGACAGCATATCCTTCGCCTGCATGAGCCATCGGAGGAATCAAGTCCTCATCGGGCTTGTAGGGTAAATATTCTGCTGGCGGAACTGAGGGTCTCTTGCGGTTGATAATCTCTATTTCATCCTCAGGCGGGACGACGACCTTCCCAGCACTGTGACCAACCGTTTCACTTGCGAGAAGAACTACGGGAACTCGATATTTCTCTGCAAGATTAAAGCAACGTATTGTGAGATCAAAAGCTTCTTGAGGCGAGTCTGGTGAAAGAGCGATTACTTCGTTGGGTCCGTGGCTTCCCCATTTCGCTTGCATGACATCCCCTTGGGCCGTAAGTGTGGGGAGACCTGTGCTTGGTCCTCCTCGCTGGATGTTCACGATGACAGTGGGAACTTCCATCATCACTCCTAACCCCAAATTCTCCGTCATTAGGCTGAATCCGGGTCCAGAGGTTGAAGTCATTGATTTGGCTCCCGCCCAAGAGGCGCCTAGGATTGCAGCCATTGATGCGAGTTCGTCCTCGAATTGCACAAATATTCCACCGATTTCTGGAAATCTTTGGGCGATGTGTTCAGCTATTTCGCTTGCAGGAGTGATTGGATATCCCGCAAAGAATCGGCAACCAGCAGCTATTGCTGCCTCTGCTATGGCAATGTTGCCGTACCAGAAGTGTTTACCTGACAGAACTACCTTTCCCATCTCTCACCCTCGTTTGACAACTCTTCTTTCTTCTTTTCAACCCAGATAGAGTACTCTGGGCATGCTACTTCACAGAAGCCGCAGGCAACACAGACTTTTCCCTTCTCCGGCTCTTCCACAACCTCTGGGAAGTGATAGCCTTTTTCGTTCACTCGTTTGGATTCCTTAAGCACTTCTTTGGGACACAGTTCGATACATAGACGACATTGTTTGCATCGCTCTTCAATGATGTGGATTTCTCCTCGAGAGACTTTCACCCTGTGAGGGAGTTGAGTCTTACTGCTCGCTTGCATTTTTGGTCTCCGTCAGATCCCTTTCAGTAGAGATTCGGGCATTCTCTTGGATATAAACGTTTACAAACGTAAAGGTCGCATCTGGACTGTAAAGGCCTACACCCGTCACCTTCGTCTTCGGGAAATCGGAACATCCTCCAACAGGGGTAATGGACTACTTCAACTGTTGTTGTAGAAAATTCTGGAGAAGACAACAACATTTACGCACGCCTAGCAGTCTGCCGCAGGATTCCAGAAGTCGTTGTCCTCACGGCTTTAGCGACGACTACTTCTGAACCAGCTTTTGGAAACTTCAGACGGAGGTCAATTGTCGTCGTCCAAAAAGAACGCAAGACGACGACATTTAACCCGTTGCAGCGCGCGCATATGACTTCATGAGATGATGGATTTCACAAACTCATTTGGTCTGTATGTTAGAAGAGACCTGCCTAGTTTGGCTAAGCCTAGTATGGCAAACATCTCGTTACGAAGTGAAAGATTCAGTGGCGGTGGTTCTTTGTGCTTCTTGGAATATTCATGTATGGCTGTCCACTCCTGTCCAATAGCTTCTTCATGCGACTCAGTTTCTTTCCATGCAATCTCAAACTCGTCCAAGCAAATAAGCTCAAAAATCTTACTGAAGATGATAGTCTTGCCGATAGTGTGTCTTCCTTTCCTATTGATTCCGTTCCAGAGCTGTTTGACCCTCATTTTCAACTTCTTTGCTCTGCCTATATACAAAAGCCCTTGCTTGTCAACGCCTCTCAAGCGCGGAACAGGTTCTGGCTTTCCATTCTTTGACCATCTGACAAAGTAGATTCCAGGAATATTTTGGAGATCATTAAATTCTTTTACTGCCAACTCTTGCAGCTTACGCCATTCTATGTCAATTTCAATCACTATCTAAAAATGGGTCGCTGCCTTTGAAATAAAAGATGCTGGAAAGTCTATATTAGTTGGTAGCTCGAGCAATCGTGCGCGCCTGCGCTTTGCCATATTACTCAGATATATTTCAGAACCCGAATGTTTCTGGTGGAAATACGAAAAAGACTGCAATTGCTGAAAAGGATGAGAGTGATATTAGGCTTCGAGGTCTGTGAATGTCAACAGATTGATGTTTAATGGTTGTTTGACCGTGTTTGAGACACGAGCGGCTACAAGGTGTTTGATCTGTTTCTTGTCTGCGATGTCTACAAGTCTTTTGGTTATCACGCCGTCGAAAATCACAGTGTCAACATCGCTGATTTCTTGAATTTTCTCGGCGAGTTCACTTACCGGAAGTCTCTCGATCTGCTTCATCTTTTCATTCAAAAGTACTGCTTCCAGTGTTCCTTTCAAATTCTTTGCAGTTTCAACGATCTGCTTCGGAACGATTATCTTTCGCCGCTCTCTGGCTTTTCTTGGTTTACCCTCTCCAATTGGCACTCGTTGCTGGAGTATTGTCAGAACTTCTTTTGAGGTTAGTTCTTCAACTTCCTTGCCTTTAGGTGCTCTTGAGACGTATTTTAGGTTGGCCACCTGCAGCAGTTCTTTCAGGATGAGGTCGCCGCCTCTGTCTCCGTCCAAAAAGGCTGTGGCTTCCTTTTCCTTGCTCAGTTTTATGATGGTCTGTGGGACTTTGGCGCCTTCGAGAGCTATGACATTTCCGATTCCACATTTCAGTAAGTTTATCACGTCTGCTCTGCCTTCGACTACTATGATTTCTCTTGCGTCGTCGATGCGGGGTCCAGCCGACAACTTTTCAGGTCCATATTTTTCCACTTTTGGCACCTTGAGAGTTTCGGCGACTTCCCGGAAAATCTCTTCTGTGCTTGGAAGACTTCTGATGGTCCATTCGTGAAGGATTTGCTTAGCTCTGTTTATAATGGATCTTCGTCGGGCATCTCGTATGTCTTCTACTTTTTCTAAAACGACCTTGGAGTCGCATGGTCCGACTCTGTTTATGCTTTCGAGGCTGGCTGCGATGATGGCTGTAGAAACGCGGTCTAGGCTCGTTGGAATGGTAATAGAGCCAGTGGTTTTGTCCTGCTTTGACTGCAGCTCGATCTCTATTCTTCCTATGCGCCCTGATTTCTGAAGTTCACGTAAGTCAAGTTCGGAACCAAACAGGCCTTCGGTCTGACCAAAAACAGCTCCAATAACGTCTGGTTTCTCCACAACTCCGTCAACTTCGAATTTGGCGCGGATTTCATACTTTGCTGTAACGGTTTGGGATGATCCCGTAAGCGTCACCTCCGATTAATCTGGTTCTGGGTGAATCCTATAACGCCGTAAGCGTGACTTACCCGTTACCGACCTAAACCTGGTTTCCCACTATTATACTTTGCTAATCGCCAATCCGTCTTTTCAGTGTCTTAAGGTAGCTTGGCAGGCCTTCTACATCTTTGATTTCATGTCTGACTAAGACGCGCAGTCTGTTCCAAAAGCTGATGTCAACCTTTATTCTCTTCTCTTCAAGGCGCCTTCTGAGGCGTTTCGCCCATTCTCTGCCGCGTCTATCAAAATCCAAAAGAAGAATAACCTTACTATTGTTTTGCCCCTCAATTTCGGTGACTACGTCGAGAAACGACTTTCCAGCAGTTTTGACAGAGATCATGTTGCCTTCTATGGCTAGTTCCTCTAGGGCTTCTATGTCATTCTGTCCTTCAACAACGATCAAAGTGTGTGTGGCGGCCTCGGCTGCAAGTCTTTCCAAAAGTTGTGCAAGCTTTTCGGCTTTCCGCTGTAAGCTTGTTGACATCGATTCTTACCTTGAGACCTCTATCTTCATCATCTTTTCCAGTCTCTGCGGATGCTTGCGGAAGTACTCTCTGACAGGTTCGAGAATCTCAATAAGGGCATTGGCTACAGCTTCCTTGAGGTCAAGAGGATGAAGCTCACCTTTCACGTACGCTGTCTTCAGCTCTTCGTAACTATCAAACGTCTTTGGTCCTCCGTACTTGGGTGCACGTGTAATTTCTAGGTTTTCTCTCTTTGGGAAAATTGTCAATCGGGTCGTTTCCATCACTGGGTTACCTTTAGCCTCCCTCGGTGGACAATACGCTCCTTTGACTTTCATCTTGATCTCTTCTGGTGAGTCATGTACGAATATACATCCTTCAGGCACGCTCTTCGACATCTTTGAGCTAATTTGCATGCTCATCTCTACGTCTTCATCGAATTCTTTCTGACTTGTCTGAGGCCCTTGCAACCCGATGAGTAAAGGTGTGTGTATGATCACTGGTTTTTCCCAACCCAGTTTCTCGGCAGCGTCTCTGGCCAGCATATGAGCCTTCCGTTGATCCATGCTTGCACAAGCCACGTCAAGTTGCATGTGAAATATGTCACTTGCTTGCATACAAGGGTAGTAAACCCAAGCAGTTTCCATGTCTTTGAGACTCATCTCTCGCCCCATAATAGGAAGAGCTCGCCAAGTTCTCTGAAGAGACATGCTCTTGGCTATGCGAACCACCTTCTCCCAGTACTTGATGTCTTCGGCTAGATCGGAAGCCTGCAAGTAGCGAACACTTTCGGGTTGGATTCCTAACGCCGTGAAGCAGTCCTTGAAGTATTCACCGCAGAGGTGAATGTTCTCCATGTTGCCGTCTAGCTTGTTGTTTA
>Ga0209635_10001386_pt1 | contig 17918 bp, 20 predicted proteins | sample DeeMarSWOR230_32_FD_187463 | JGI IMG/M metagenome (GOLD analysis project Ga0209635, IMG submission 187463) | Marine sediment microbial communities from White Oak River estuary, North Carolina - WOR-2-30_32 (SPAdes) (version 2) | ecosystem: Environmental > Aquatic > Marine > Intertidal zone >... | reverse complement strand
AGCGGCCATATCCAAAAAAGACCTCGAGATCCTCATCGAGGAGGCAGAGAAAAGTATCAAGGATAGAAATTATGAAGAAGCAACGTGGAAACATAAACTGGTAGTGGATAAGGCCATTTTCGAGGCTACTCAAAACTCAGGGGAAAGGGGTAGATACATCAAAGTTATCCAAGACCTTGTGTCAGAGGCCGTACACGCGAACGAGAAAGCAAAAGAAAAGGGAGAGAAGGAAGGACGCATGGATCGCGCTACTTCCCTTGAGAGAAGTATTGAAAACTATAAATTTATGAGCGAAAGAATCGAAGACGTAACAAACGTAGCTTCTCAATTTTACAATGAACGATTAGTGATACTGGGAGAAAAGGATAGACGAGGAGTGAGAAGAGAAAAGATGCGAGAAATGGGAAGCGAAGAGAAAATAGAAGCTGAGAGAGAAGAGAAGAGAATAGAGGATAGAGAAAAGGATAGCCGAGAAGCGAGAAGAAAAGAAAGGCGAGAAAAGAGAATAACTTAGATAAGACGCGCTAACGTTTCAGGAACAGTGTCCCGGGAAATTCAAGTAGTAGATAGTGCGGAATTTAGATTTAGTTAGACGGCACAGAAATTAAGATAATCCACCAGAATATATGTTAATGCACGCGCAAGCAAAGATATTTACTGTTTCATTGGGCATTATTAGTGTTTGAGGTGTGGATAACTTGGTGAAATGGGAGTACAAAGTGCTTCCGCTAAAGACAAAGGTTCGCGTAGACCATTTCGTAACAGACGGAAAACCTGTAATGGAAAGCATCCAGAACGAGTTAAACATTTTAGGGAAAGACGGATGGGAATTGGTAAGCGTTCAAAATATTCGCTTGGAAGATGGTAGGCTATTTACAGTTGCCTATCTTAGACGACAAAAACTATAACTTAAAGTGCTTCGCAACGCGTGTGCGTTTTTTAGATGTAATATCGTTTGTTATCTGTCTTCTTTATTCTACCAAGGAAAACTCCAGCAAAGTAGTCTAGCCATTGTTGTTCTTGCAAGTCTAACTCAGCCTGTTTAATTGTCACGGCTCTCTTTATTGAAGTGGCTCCCGATTTCTCGAGTCTATTAATAATTCTTTGATGCATTTTAAATTGAATCCCAGAAAGAGACAAATCGTATACCCGCCTTTAGATTATTTCTTTGGGAGACTAGGGACCCCCATACTATGACCTCATAAAATGTATCAGCTGGTCTGCTGAGGATAACAAAAGTTTGCGATAAACCTTCATTCCTTCTTCTCGCTTTTTGCCTTTCAACTTAAGTATTTCTTTCTCCAGTATTTCGACTTCAACTTTTTCTGTTTCTTCTCGCTGTGACTTACTTAACTGCTTATTTGCTAATCTCATTTTTTCACCTCACGTTTTCTAGTAGAAAATTCAAGAGAAAAGACAACATATCGTGAAAGATTTGCTAATTTTCTTTATGAGAATTCTACCTGTTACTAATAATACACGTGGTCACATATTAAGAGTGTGTATTTACAGTCTAGATGCAAGATTCATTACATGCATGCCATCTTTCCAGTTTTTCCACGCGTCAGTCGTTTGTTGTGCGCGCGCACTTCATAGCGAGATTTTTAATAAAAATCCTCATAATGATATTCTGGAGCTTCGAAACAGACTCAGCATTCATAAATCTTAATTCTTCAACCCTCCTTGTTAACTCTGGTTATAATTATGGGTTAATGTATACTTAAAAATATGGGTAAAAACCTTAGATTTAGGAAGAAATAAAAAAAGAAGAGCTATCTTTGTTCGACCCGTTACACGCGCTTACTTGAACCATTTAGCCTGTTTTACCGTTTCTACCGTGATTTCCTGCTCCTTGCCACAGCCGTTGCAAACGCATTTTTTCTTGATGTCCCTAAACCATTCCATGTTCTTGTTATAGGGATTCGTGCAGAATGTTTCAAGAACGATCAGCTGACCATCGCAATTTTCGCATCTTGACGACATTTCACATGATCTCCTTTGTAACATCTGAAGAGTAGAAATCCATTTTCCGCACTGACATATAAGGGATACGGTGATGCACGTGCATTCATAGGGTACTAACTTTTATTTGATGTGATTTGTAAACTTCTTTTTCCTGAAAGATTTCGGAAAACTTAATCAAACCATTTTTATATAGACCTATATCCTCCAACAGAAGGAGTAGTATTAGATGACAATAACCATAGATGATGCTGGTATCGGAGACCTTCTTTTCGGTGTGGTTATAGGAGCCTTTCGCGATGAACCACAAGAATTTAGATATGACATCGTGGATGTCAAATATTTCAAACCTCAGCGATTCCGCCGAAAAGAGTATCTGAATCAAGCTTCAAGGGTTGTATTCCAACTACTGGGCAAACTCAAGCTCAAGGCAGAAGAACCAATTCGCATCTGCAAGGGCTACATCTTCGACGAGGCTGTTAAGGATTTGAGAAGAAGGTATGGCGATGACCGAATTCGCAGAGTCAAAGTGACGGGAGACCCACAACGCCTTACGGAAACAGCATATCTTGATGAAATAAGAAACTTGGGCTACGAGCCGCTGAAGGAGAGAGCCGAGAAGAGGGCGAAGAGCTTCTTCCACATGATGAACTGGCTGAAGAAAAACCCAGACAAACTAAGATATGCCAAGACTGGTTGGCCACGCTTGTATAGATACCGTTTATTTAGATCATATCATCAAGCTCGAAAGCCCTAATTTCGCGCGCGCAGAATCGATAATAAGGTTTCTGAAAAATTCCTTTATGCGAACCTGAGACGTTCTCTCACTCCTCAGAGCCTAGTTGCTCCATAAATATTCAAAACTTAGGTTAATCTGACACACAATCAAGCTATCAAAACTGTTACAGTTAGAATAAAATGCAGAATGTTGGTTCAACATAGCATCTGTAACCGATTAGATTGTGCGCATGAGTTTTTATTTTTGTTTGTACTATTTCATTTTGCCGGATGACGAGAAGGCATTAGGTTGACATACTAGAATGAAATATCAGAGTTACACCGACGGCAACGAACAATAAACGCGCGCGCCAAGGTGCTATAAAGCACGGGAAGAAAAAAATATGGAAAAGGGTGTGTACTGAGAATAGATGTTAGCTTGTGAGCTTAATATCTACTTCTTCTCGAATTTCGTCTTTTAGACCAACAGTCTCGGCAATATACTGGTCTGCTTTGGTCTGGTTTGAACGGAACTTGACATTTTTGTCCACATTCGGCACAGACTGCATCGTGCATTTCTCTTGATTCTCTATAAGACATTCGGATTGCACCTCCTATTTCGCTGAACGAACTAGTTTCGTCAGAATCCTAATTCTAAAATGCTTACCGTAGAGTTGCTTATAAACTTGCGCGCGCGCATTAGTATGGTAAAGTGCTCTCACCGTGGCCTGTACCACGCCACCCAGGACGATTCGATTTTGGGTATCTCTTAATGAGATGGGGATGTATGGGATTTATGCGTGCAGAGCAGGTCTTCCATTTCGGTGAGAGCAAGACACGATAACGATTATTAACAGTTAAAAATTTTATGAATCCAAAAACTCTATTCATTTTGAATTCTCTCCGCGCGCGCTCGACCGCCTCGGCTTTCTTCATAGGGGACAATAAACACCATGCACGCATACGTCCGTTGCTTGCAATGATCCATTCTTTGGTTTTTCCCTACTAGTTTTTTTGGTCCCTACTGGATAAAATATTTGTTAGCTTTTTAGTCAAGTTTTGGATAATTGCGGTTGCATTGTTGTCGTGCGGCAAAATATTATAAGAAAGGAATTAAGACATTAGAAAAAGGGTGCAACTGTTGGCTGATCTTGTAGAAATGTTAAACACACTACTTGAAAACATCATAGCCGCTCTACCATTGGTTATCGCTGCTATAATCGTAATATTAATTGGTTATGTCGTCGGGAAAGTTGTCGGGAGGGCTGTCAATAAACTCATCGGAAAAATGGGCATTGAAAAAAGCTTCGACAAAACTGATGCGGGAAAAGCCTTCAAATCTGCGGGGTTAGATCTGTCATCTTTCGTTGGAGGAGTTACCACAGCTTTCGTCATCGTCCTATCCATCATTATAGCCATACAGATTCTGGACATAGGAGGTCCTATAGGTCAGTTCTTGGTTGATTTGGCTGCCTACTTGCCCAGACTTCTCGGAGGGATCGTGGTAATAGTGATAGGCACTGTTTTGGTTGGATTCTTGGCATCTCTGGTGGGAAATACGTTTAAACCCATGTTTCCAGAGGCCAAAGCTGAGATTGCTGATATGCTAAAGAACCTTCTTCTCATTGGTTTGATAGCAGCGATACTCCTGATAGCGTTGGATCTTATGCTTCTTGCAGGCGACTTGATTTATTCTTTGATCCTGGGCTTCGTCATAATAGGTGCAGGGGTAGCGTTAACAGATGGGCTAATCAAGTCGATCATAGATGACCATAAGGAGTTTGCAAGCGTTGCAGGATACGCAAAATTTGTGCTCTATAGCGTCTTCCTTCTTATTGGAGCAGGAGCAATCTTTGCCACGTTTGAAGGAGTAACAGACATTGTGGCTAATATTTCCTGGGCGTTTGCGATTGCTCTGGCAATAATGCTGATCCCTGTAGTCTACAGTATGGCCAAAAAGATGTCGAAAGAAGTTTCCTGAGCAACCTTCAGTTTCGGAGAGGCACTAAACCCCCCCATTTTTCTACAACTCGCGCGTGCTACCACCTCAGCATTTCCCTGAGGGCAATAAATAGCCCATGAGCGCATGAACGCAGAGTCTTTGAGTGTGTGAGTCGAAAACTCTGAAATACTAGAAAGGACGGATGGTTATTGATGGAATGAGGTGTATGATTTGAAGATTTCTATTATTGGCGCAGGAGCTCAAGGTTCGGCTATTGCTTTTGTTTTGGCAAAGACTTCGGAGGTTTCTAAAGTTGTTTCCGCTGATATAGACTTGGATGTTGCTAGGAGGGCGACTAAGAAAACAAAGAGTGATAGAGTGTCTGCTAAGCAGGTCGATGCTGGTAGTGTCGACGACCTGCTTAGAGCTGTTAACGGCTCGGACACTGTTATAAACGCGACCCCACGGTTTAATTTTAATATAATGGAAGCCGCCTTGAAGAGTAGGGCAAACTATGTAGACCTTGCTTCTGGAGACGGTGAGAGCACGGAAGATGCGGTCCAAAAGCAGTTGGCGTTTGACGACAAGTTCAAAGACGCTGGCTTAACAGCAGTAGTATACATGGGCGGGCCATTTACTACAAATGTGGCTGTAAGATATGTAGCTGATAGACTTGATCGAGTAGATGAGATACGCATGAGGTACGCAACCGATAAATTTGTGCCAACCGAAGAATTTATTCCAACATGGACTCCCTCCTGGAGCCCAGAAACGGCACTGGGCGAATGGATTCCTCCAGCAACTATCTACGAAAATGGAAATTTCAAAGAGATGCCTCCATTTTCTGGTGTGGAAGACTACTCCTTTCCAGAACCTGTAGGTCCCGCAACGGTCTGCTACATAGACTATGAACCAACTCACACGCTTCCTCGTTTCATAAAGGATGTTAAGTACGTGGATTACAAGATTCGCCCAGATAAAATGGCTGGCTCACTGATCAAGATGGGGTTCGGCAACGACAAACCTGTAGAAGTGAAAGGTGTTAGGGTAGCTCCCAGAGACGTTCTTCTGGCCCTATTACCTCCAGCAGTAAAAACAGAATTGCAGACAAGAGAAAAGGTATATGGGTGCTCGCTAGCTGAAGTGAAAGGTGAGAAAGCCGATAAAAAAATCACTTATACTGTTTATAGAATATCCAACCTCCTCGAAGATTACAAAAAGTGGGGAACAAAATGGGCGGGAGTGGCTGTTCCAGCCGCGCTCACGACCACAATGCTTGCGAAGGGAGAAATAAAGACCAAGGGAGTCATACCACCTGAAGGTTTAGAGCCAGAGCCGTTCCTGGCCAAACTCGCTGAGAAAGGCTGGATCTACCAAGAAAGGATCACAAGGGAAATCCGTTCTTAGCCATCGTGCGGCGAGCGCGTTACATACACTACTACCTCAGCCTTTCTTTTAGTGGGCAATAAATAGGCCGTCCGCACACGCTTGTTATTTTACTAGTTCTCTTATTACCTTGAACGGTGGCTGTATGTGTGCGATTCGGGCGATATCTGATAAGGTCAGTAAACCAACGAGTTTTCCGTTTTCCATTATTGGTAGTTTCTTTATGTTTTTCTTGAACATTAGTCTTGCAGCGTCTTCTACGTACATGTCTGGACCTCCAACTATTAGCGGGGTAGACATTACTTCTGAAACTTGCGCTTTTTCCGGATTTTTTGATTCTGGTATGACTCTTTTTAAGATGTCTCTTTCAGTCATTATTCCTATGGGCTTTCCATTCTTTATTGCAATTAGACACCCGATCCCGTGTTTGTTCATCATTTCAACAGCTTCTTTAACTGTTGCATCAGCCCGTATCTTTATGATCTCTTGAACCATTACTTCTCCGACATGCAACGCTAAGCATACTCCTGAAACTCATGGTCTACATCGGTGTATAAGCCACCGTTTGTGCGTGTGCGTCATTCCTGCTTCGGTTTTCTGTTAGCGAAAGCGGGTACCGTGTACACATCGACTACGCCCTGAACTTGACTTAGCTTTCCGTTTATGAACTCCAACGCTTGACTGGAGTTTTCGGCGTCAAACCACATGGCTACGTCCCAAGTTCCGAAAACGTTCATGATGTATTCCAAGTCTACTCCTGGGCTAGGTTTCTCTGGAAGTTTCCTTAGATTGTTTATTGTATCGATTACTTTCGTTGGACTCAGTTTCAGTAGGACCAAATATTCAGTCACACCAAGTTACCTCCAATCCTTATTGACGCCAAAACTCTCGTTGGAAAACCATTTAACCCTTATGAACAGCGGATAATGATTGTTAACACACATTTGCGTTCGATGCGCGCGCTCGGTCGCTTGAAATGATCCGTTTCTTGGGCTTTTCCCTGCTGGTTTTTTTGCCCCTAAGTAAATAAATAATTGTTGGGTTTTCCTGAGGTTTCGGCTCATTGCAGGTGCATTGCGCTTGCGCGACGGTCGCGGGCACGATTAATCAATCATTATCCTTGTGTATGTAGGGCTTAAATTTTAGCTCCCCCACACACAAAAAAATTGATTATTCGGATAAACCGTTGAACACTTGTTTTAGATTGTGTTGATATTCCTTGAATGCGTTACGTCCTTTTTTTGTTAGTTTAAGAGCTGTGTGGGGTTTTCGTTCAATGAATTCCTTCACTATCTCCACGTAACCTGCTTCTTCGAGCTTACTCAAATGGGATGACAGATTACCGGGAGTCATCTGAAGTTGATGTTGGAGGAAGAGGAAATCTGCGCTTTCTACAACGTAGAGTTGGGTCGTGATCATCAATCTGGTTGGTTCATGTATCAATCGATCAATGTTCTTTAGGTTAGAGGGATTCTTCGACAATTTTCTTATCACCCTGAGTTAATGGATATTTTCGCATAAATCGCATCAAAAGAACAAAGCCATTGATAATAATCACAAGTCCAATAGTTACAAGCAAATATTCGAAAGGAACAGCAACGAAATATCCTGTGAAGAATAGCACTAGGGTTAATAGTCCATATGCGTAAAGCCGCTTTAGACCCATAGTGTATGCGAAGAGGCTCGATATAGTTGCCGCTGCAATACCGATGATGATCATGCCATTTGAAATCAACAGGTCCCTCAACATGGATGCCCAAGGTTGGGTTCGAGACGCGAAAGTGAAAACCATGAATGTTCCTAAACCCGCCACCATTAGCCCGATGAAGACTGCCATTAATTTGCTTGCTCCTCTGCTTCCAATTCTTACATAGCCAATCCTAGGCATGGTTATTCGCTTCTTAGCCGAAATCCAAACAGGTATCATGATCGCAGGAAAGATTGCTGGAATAACAAACCATGTGCTAAAGTCTGTGACAGTCAAAAGCAAAATGCCTAGACCAAACAATAGAACATAAATGCCAACAAATATGTCAATCAAACCGTCTTGATGATAGGACATGTAAGTTTTTTTCTCGATTTCCTTTAAACTTGTTTCTTTCATCACTTAATCACCAATATCCTATAAACTACTTGCTAGTATAAAAAGCTTTGCACCACAAAGTAATACGTATTATCGAAAAATGATGCAAAAAGCTCAGCATACATTCAAACGTTAAACAATAGCCAACAAGTAGCATCTGTGCAGAACAAATTAACATGGCAGTTTTGGGGCTTAAATCTTAACCCATGCAATCGGGACGCTTGGCGGATGCGGGCCTCAGGCGGCGCGCCGCTTGCGTAACCGCCTTGGACTTTCCCCTAGGGGGCAACAAACAGCCCGCGGGAGCATGACATCATGTGGGGCCAGGAACTGTCCAATAATGCGATACACGTGTGCATAGGGACCTGAAAAAAAGGAAGGAGTTGATTGGCTCATTAGCCCGTCTTAGGTTTTCTGTATGCATAGACTATTGTCGCAACACCCATGAATACGAAGCCTAGGCCGAACAAAATCCATGAGAGGGCCTGGGTCACAGCTGCGTCGGCTTGTCTCAGCATGGCATTTGCCGTTGCCAAATTTGCGTCTGCTTCAGTTAAAGCAATTGCTAAGTCAGCTTCTTCGACTTTTGTCTGCCACTCACGCTCGGCTACAAGTGCTTGGGAGTATAGGTCAAGGGCTGTTTGATATTGTGTTTCAGCTGAGGCGTGGTCTCCACGCGTGTAGTACGTGTCACCCAAGGATGCTTCTATGCTAGCTTGACCCGCTAGTTGAGAGGCGTTAATGTTGCTGAAACTCCAAGTAGGAAAGACACTGGCATAGAAATCATACTCGTTAGACAAATCGGTGGCATCCGCTTGATCCGTTGGGAATACAACAAACATGTACGCAGGTGACCACCAATTCCATGGGCGGCTCCAAGTGCCAACAATTTTTGTAGGTTCAGTTGTGGCATTAACATGTTCTACGTAGATTGTGTATTCGTGCGCCCAATCGCTAGATACGGCCTCTGTTGCGCTGGCTGTGAAGCTGACCGTGAAAGTCTCTGTTTCAAGCCACCCTACTTGTTCTATTGGCGACAGATTCAAAGTTTTGTTTTGTCCCCAGTCGAAGCTTACTATTACCCTTGAAACGTTCAAACCGTTCGGATACGCTTCATTGTCTACTGGTACGATAAGGTTTACAGATGAGCCATCCCTGTAGATTACAACGGATGCTCCATAGTGGCTATCAAAACCTTTCTGCATGTACGGTGGAAGCCAAGTGAACCTTTCAATGTATGCTTGCGCCGGGCTAGTTGCGAACATTGAAATCAAAGCGCATAGTGAGACGCTAAACAAGATGGTAGTGAATTTTTTCATTTTCAACCCTTCTGGACTTGTCTTTTACTTTGCGTATGAATATGTGTGCGTAGCATAGTTTTATACACACACGTCACTACCTCGGCTTCTTTCTTAGAGGGCAACAAATAGCCCGTCTGCGCTTGGCCGGGTCCCCCGGGTGCGTTTGGTGCGTTTCGGGGCCCTTTTCTCATTAGTAATATTACCACTAGCTGCCATATTTTCGGGTTGTAAAAGGCTCCCGTTTTGCACTATTTGCACTTTCCGCTGACCCGGCGCATGCGTTGAGTGTTTGGGTTTGGGCTTAGATTTTAACCCACACACACGTGCTATTGGCAACTGAGATAAAGTTTCCTTAGCACATGCTCGAACCGACAACAGGTATAATATAAAACTTGTGACCATAACCACGGCTTACAGAAGGCGTTAATAATTGCAGGTTCTCGTCCGTGAGATGCAACCCAACGAAAAAGGGAGTGTTGAGAAACTCTTCGCGAGAAGCCTCGGCATAATTAACAGGATCGTCTTTCAGCTCTCGTTTGAGGATGCACAAAAAAGCGCGCGGAAGCAAAGCGGAGGCACCTTGACTGCAGAGTACGACGGCAAGATAGTCGGAGCCGTCTCCATGCGAATCCAGATTGTAAAAGAGAAGCGGACAGGCTACATCGACGCACTAGTCACAGATAAAGAGCTCCGAGGAAGAGCCATCGGCAAATCTCTAGTGGACGGAGCCATCTCATGGCTAGAGGAACACGGATGCGAAGTCATTTACGCCACAGCCGACAGGTACAATTCCCCATCCTGGAACATGTTTATCCACAGAGGCTTCCATCTCTACGAGATCCCGCAGCAACTTAGAGACTACGGACTAAACTTTCTACGATTGTGGCTCGGAGAATTCCATTTCATAGGCTTCGGAACGTTCTTCCTCAGACGAGGCAAAGAACAAAGAAAGCCCCATGAAACAGGCGAGGCGTGGCATTTGCTGGGTGCCTTGCTGGGCGTGTCCATAGTGGGGTGGATACAAATACTGCGTAGCCAGGGATCCTCAACGCTTGCCCTGACAATGTTCGCAGTTGTAGCGATCAGCCTCTTGGCTCACGAGCTTTCACAAAAGCTTGTGGCACGCAAACTCGGTCTTGAAACAACATTCAAAGCCTGGGGATCAGGAATACTCTTCGGCTGGCTGCTGGCGCTAGTCGGCGTCTTCTTCCCAGCATACGGCTCAACATACGTGAAACAGTTAGACTGGTGGTATGAACCCAAGAGAGATAAGACTGGAATCATCTTTGCCGTAGGTCCGTTCGCCAGTTTGGCACTCGCCTTCGCATTCTGGACATTACCCACTCTCACGACCAGCAGCCTGCTAGCGGCGTCAGCAAAAGTAGGATACATGATTAACCTACTAATCGTCATCTTCAATCTAATACCAATACAAGCAGCAGGAGGTTTCGTGTGGGACGGAAAAAAGATACTAGCATGGAACAAGACAATCTGGGTCGCACTTGTCATAGCAACATCCGCTCTGATAATACTTGACGCTCTCTTTTAGTCGACACGCTCTCCAACGCGAACCCAAGAGAAATATGATTAGAAGAAAACCTGAGAGAAAATCGGTTAAAGAGAAATTAAGTCAAAGAAAAAACGTTTTAGGTTTTGGAGCCAAAATTTTAACCCTTCACAATCGCGCGCGCACATATTCCACCGCCTCGGATTCCTCCTTAGTGGGCAATAAACAGCCCGCGCGCTCTCGGCCAGGTTCCCGGCGTGCGTTTGGTGCGTTTCGGGGCCCTTTTGCAAGAACCCGAAAAAAGTGCCAGCTGGTGGTATTTTATTAATATTAAAGGTGCCCCAATTTGCACTATGCACTTTCCGTGAGCTTGATGTCGCCCGAGTAGCATACGCATTATGAAACTAACATTTCATTGTTAGAAGAGCTTATGTTCTCGGAGAGTCAACCACGCATTTTCTTGAGTGCAATGGTTCCGATAACGACTGCAGCGCATCTTGCGGCTAGTTGTGATCCTGTGGCTATAGTTGTGTCATACAGTGGGCTGAGACAGCACATGTCGAAACCAGCAATTCTGCCGGTTCCAATGATCCTTAGTGCTCTTATTATCTCTCTTGCTGTCAATCCAGCTGGTTCAGGATACTTCTGAGCTGGACAGAAGGCTGGGTCTATCACGTCAACGTCAAGAGTAACATAGATAGCTTCTGTTCCTTTGGTTGCTATTTTCATGGCTTTCTCGACGATTGCAGAAATGCCGTTTTCTTCAACGTCTGTGATTGTGAAACTTGTGACTCCCAATTTCTTTGCGTTCTTAAACCATTCCGGTAAATTGACTAAATCGCGAATTCCAATCTGCACCATGTTCTTCGGACTAACGTTCTTAAGCTGAAAAGCCCCCATAAACTGCCAATCAGCATCGTATTTGATCGCGTCGCTGAGATCTATATGTGAATCAAAGTCAATAATCCCAACCTTTCCCTTAGTGTGTTGCGCCACGGCCTTCAAAACCGGGTATGTTATCCCGTGATCGCCTCCGAAAACCACAGGGACCGCTCCTGCTTCCATGATGTGTGAAACTTTTTCTTCAGCGCGCTTAAACGATTCTTCAGCATCTCCAACAACTATATCGACGTCTCCGTAATCGACGATTCTTAATTGATCCGCCAAACGAAGGTTCCAGTCCAGTTCAGGGAATGTCCCTCCAGCCTCGCGAATGGAATAGTACATGGAAGCCTTCCTTATCGCCTCAGGAGCTCTATCCGCTCCTCGCATCTGCACATGCTCAGTAGACGCCATTGGAGGAAGAAGGGCATCACCCCCCGTCGACTCGTATACATATCCTTCCCATGGTATTCCAGCAACAACCACATCCGCCCCCTTAAGGTGCTCACGCTTTGTCGCCAACGGCACCTCCATAAATGTCGGCACATCACCCCGCAAGATTCGTCTAATCGTCATCCCATATTTTTTTTCAATCTCTTCTATTTTATCTGGTGCTGGCAACATGTATATCTCATCTCATAATATCACTCAGTGAGTTTTGATTTAAGAGTTACTTCAGCATGCATGCAGAACGGCCAAATCTGCACCCTTTGCACCCCCCCCGCAGGCGCGGCGCACGCATGTGTGAAATGTTTGTTCAAAAAAAGGAGAGGGTTAAGGAGCTCATCCATTAATGAGGTCTGTGATCCTTTGTGCTTCTGATACCAGCTCATCTGCCTGTTCATTCGTTAACGTTTTCTCTCTTAGCATCTCAGCTCTATTAGTGAAGGCGCCCAGTTTTCGTATTGCTCCGTCCTCTTTTCCCATATCTAACATGTGAACAGCTGCTTTCAACTTAGTTTTCAAACTGCTTTCGGTTCTCTTGGGCAAGTTCCAAGTTTCGACTGTTTCAATCAATTCCTGTATTGCTTCTACTGGATTTGATGGTTTGAGGCTCCAAGGCTCAACAAGAGGATAATTGTCTTGATTTTCTGCATCGATAACGTATGGTGTATCTCCTATACCCTCGCTACCAGTCTCATTCTGATAAGGACCACTAAAAAAGTCAAGACCAGTATAGTCACTCCAATAGTTTCCACCAGAAGGATAACCATCATCCAAAGTGTTTATCACTTCCCCTTGCAAATCTATTTGTTTTCCTTTGTTTGCGATGTTATTGTGGAAGAACTGGTTATACGACGAGAATCCGACTACTATGCCCGCCCAATGACCGCCTTGGTTATTGTCCGTAATGTTATTTCCAACTATTACATTGTAGGATGATTGCCACATAGAAATGCCTTCACTCCAGTGATTTGCTATATTGTTAAAAGCGATTGTATTACGGCTTGAATATGGTCCTATCCATATCCCTAACAAGTTATCCTTCAAGGTGTTTCCAATTATCTCACTATCAGACCACAGTTCCCCGGAGATTCCGTTTAAATTGTTCATTATGCTATTATCAGCTATGACGTTGTAAGCACTATAATGTTCCAAACTGATGCCACACCAGTTATTCGACATAATGTTGTTAGTTAAGTTGTTTCCATCCGATGAAAAGCTGATACCGGCATAGATACCCCCACCATTTCGTATAGTGAACCCTCTTATTGCGACATTATCAGCTGTTATCGCCACAACAGTACCAGTCATATTTCCATCTATAGTAGTTGTGAGTTTGTTTTCTCCGATAAGCGATACAGCCTTGTTTACAATTACATTTTCGTAGTATATTCCTTCTTTTACGTATATGACGTCTCCTGGACTAGCTACGTTTATGGCTTCCTGTATTGTGTGGAAGTCTGCTGGTCCATCATCATCCACAGTCCAGGTTCTAGGTTCAGCTTTAACCAATTGAATATTGAATGCCAATGTTAGCATGCTTATTGATAGTAGTATCAACATTATTCCAGAAACTGCTTTCCTTTTCAACTATTTTCTTCTCCTCTCTCAATTATTCATGGTTCATCTTCCAAACGATAGGACAAAACCACACAGTTAAACAAATAGCTATAATCAAAATTTTAATCTTGTGGACAATCTACTAGAAGCACAAAGACAGGAAACGCTCGCACTACCTCAGATTCTTTCTTAGGGGGCAATAAATAGCATGCGAGCGAATACGTCCGACTACTTGCAATGAGCCGTTTCTCGGGGCTTTTTCCTGCTGGTTTTTTTGCCCCCCCAGCAGATAGAATGATTGTTGGGTCTTCCTGGGATTTCGGCTCGTTGCAGCTGTTTGCGCTTGCGTGAGGCGTGCGCACGATTTTATGTAGCTTGAAACTCAGGCATAACTTCCTTTACAAATTGTTCTCTACTTTTTGTGGTGGTGCCCTCTAGGTAAAATCGCGTGACTCCTAACTTCAGGTATTCTTTTATCTTAGAGCAACATCCATCGGGTGTACCCACAATATTACTATTTACATAAGTGTCAAAATCATGAGCGCTAAGTTTCTGTATATCCTTTGAATCTGTATCCCAATGGGGAGGTTCTCCTCTCGATGACAGATATTCTTCAACCTCTGATCTTACTTTGCTATCTTTTGGCAAAAGGAACAACTCCCCTGTCCACGACTTCTTTATTTCATCGTAGTCTCTCCCCACATTGGTGCAGTGACCTCTCAGGACGTCAAGTTTGTGAGCATACTCTTCTGGCGAGCCGTACCAGTTCCACCCGTCAGCAAGTTCTGCCACTACCCTGAGCAACAGCTTCTCTCCTCCGCCTCCAATCCAAATGGGAGGGTGAGGCTTCTGCACCGGCTTCGGTTCGCAAAGTGCCTCCTTGATCTCATAATATTTTCCCTTAAAACTAGGCTTCTCCTCGGTCCACATCTTTCTAATAATAGTCACTGCTTCTCTCAGTTGAGCTATTCTGACAGAGGGCTTCGGAAAAGGGAAGCCGTAAGCTAGGTACTCGTTTTCTTTCCATCCAGCTCCAATTCCAAATTCAAGTCTGCCGTTGGAGATCACGTCGATGGTAGCGCCTATTTTGGCAGTCAGAGAAGGGTTCCGGTAAGAGTTGCACATCACTATGGAACCTATACGCATTTTTTTTGTTATAGCAGCCAGCGCTGACATCACCGTCGTGCACTCTAGTAAGTCAGGGACCTGTTCTGTTTCAGAATCACGAGAGTCCTCCCAGAAGAAATGATCATAAATCCAAAGAGAATCAAACCCCAATGCTTCAGATTGAAGAGCAACCTTTTTCACATATTCAAAATTTGTAAGATCAACTTCTATACCAAAATGAACCCTTTCCGTCAGTTTCCCCTCCAGACATCTACATTGCAAGATACATCTTTAAAGGATTTTGTACATGCGCGCGCATGTGAGTTCATAATTGAATTAGTGATCGTCCAATAGTGAAGACGTTTTTTAGAATGCTTGGTTGTTCTCTTACCTCTCCTTTTTCGTAAGCCTTGACTAACAGTGTGTTTGCGAGTTGGACGCCTAGGTACTCAAGAGATAGTTTGAACATGCCAACTAGGTGCTTACAAGCCTCCTTTCCTTCCTCAGATGGTACGACGAGGACGGCTTTTTTGTCTTTGAGCGTTTTTGATACAGCGAACGGTAGCAGTCTGTCTATGAAGAGCTTCATCTGTGCTGTAGGACCATACCAGTAGAGGGGTGTTCCAAAAACTAACACATCGGCCTCGGTTAGTTTCGGGTAAAGCGTTTGCATATCATCTTCGGTGGTGCATTCAAAGTTTCCCTTCTTACAGTTTCTACAGTCGATACAAGGTTGTATATCCATATCATACATGTACACTTTTTCGACGCTACAACCTTCGGAACTGACACCGCTAAGGAGCTTGTCAACCAAGATGTCTGTATTTCCGTTTTTCCTAGGGCTTCCAACCAGCGCTACAACCTTCATTGTGCGATCCCTCATGTAAGACGTTCTCAACAGAACACTGCATCGGACCCTGATATCTCTTGCGCGCGCACATCATGCAATAGTATTAACAGTGAGTTTATCAGTGTTGGTATCTTAACGGGTTTGGAGGTGAACAATATATCAGAAGGAGATCCTCTCAAAATACTTAGGGATGTTGACCCAGAATTTCTGAAGGTCTTTACTGATACAGAGAATCTGGCGTTTTCCGAGGGAGCTCTCACGGCTAAAACCAAAACACTAGTTGCCATGGCAATTGATGCAACGCATGGATCAGTTCAAGGAGTAGTGGCCCTAGCTCAAGAAGCCATAGAACTTGGAGCTACAAAAGAAGAGATTATTGAAGCTCTTCGTGTAGCGTACTACATTGGAGGCGCAGGAGCTATTTACACTTCAGCGTATGCTCTTCAAACAATCTTTCCATCAAACAAATGATGCGCGCGCATTAAACTTACACGCTGAGATTTGGAAACTTTTTCGGCAGTTCTTTTTCAGCCCTTTTGATTATGTCGTAGAGTTCCTTTTGGATGTCCTTGTCCAGGGGCGGCACTGAATGCTCCTTGAGAATTCTCTTTACCTTTTCCTTTGCTCTATCTACAAGGCTTTTTTCTCCGTTCTTCTTCCACTCGTCATAGCTGCTTCTGTCTATTAATTCAGGTATGAACTGTTCTTTCATGAAGTGGTTCATGGTGTGTTTTTGGGCTAGGTAGTGGCCTCCTGGACCCACCTTCTTGATAACGTCGAGAGCCAAAGTTTCATCACTAACCTCCACCCCACGAATAGATGTTAGCATGGCCTTACACAGCTCATCGTCAATCACCAACTGCTCAAAGGAAGCCGTCACTGAACAAGCGATATCGCCGCCTCCCGCGATCATGTCAGTTCCTGCGAGAATCGGAAGAATGCTGCTCATCACCTTCTCATAGCAAGCTTGAGGTCCAGGCATCTTAGCAGAGGTAACCAAACCCATAGCTTCTGAAGCAAGCCCATAATGTCTAGCGATTTCAACAGCAGCAGCGCTGAGCACTGCCTCTTCTGGTGCGCCGGCTGCCCATTGACCATGTTTCATGTCAAAGGCAGCTGGAAGATAACTTACACTCATTTGGGTACCAGGGTACAACAGTTGAATTATGGAAATGCCGCCCAAAATCTCAGCGTTAGTGACAGCAAGCATCCCAGCCAAAGTCACTGGTGCCGTGGCCCCGGCCTGGGTCATGCTGCCCACAAAACTTGGAAAGCCAAGTTCGGCGAGTTTCAAGGCGCGTTCAACATATAATCCATGAAACTGGAGTGGTGACATTCCCCAGAAACCTCCGCCTAGTAAGGGTCTTTTCCTCAAGGATTCTTCGTCCCCAGCAACAACTTTAGCTACCTCAAGTTGATAATCAAATAAAGCGCGCGACAGTTCAGGAGATTCCGCATTCCCCCCGCCAATAGAAATGCTAGTGGGTTTCTCGGTGTTGTTCAATCTCGCAACGACGTCATAGAAGCCTCTGATATATTCAGGTTTATCAAAGGATGCAGTCATGCCATCAGCTGAAGCATAAGAGTCTAAAGCATCAGTCACTTTCACTATTCTAGCTACATCGTTGGTGGTTGATGGCTTCCACTCTCCTGTCTCCAGATCAGCCGTACTAACATCCAAGCCACCAGTGCCAAAGTAGATGTGTCTGCCGTCCATTTTATAATCGTATTTTGAGTTTCTGGGTGAATATGCAGTTACAACCGTTGAAGTTTTCCTCAGAGACTCTTCAACCTCTGAGGGCGAAAAGAACACTGTTTCCTTCTTAAGGTCTACATTGCAACCCTTCTTCTTCAGCATCTTCAGACTGTCCTCGCCCCTGACAATTCCAATACCAGTCTCTTTCAGGATATCAAGGCTGGCCCAGTGAATCGCATCCAAGTCATCTTTGCTCAAGATGCGGAAAGAAGACATCTTAGAAGGCTTCTCAAAACCTACCAAACTTTCTCATCTCTCAAGTCTATTTGTATGCATGCAAGATAATCAAAGACGAATTTCCCTTGTGATTCTTTCTTGGAAGACCCATCCTTTTTCAGCGAGTTTGGCTAAGAACGACTCGGGTTCTAAACCTTCAGGCGGTATGACCCCTTTAGCCCTTATTTCTCCTTTAGCAAGCATT
>Ga0209635_10001385_pt1 | contig 17929 bp, 17 predicted proteins | sample DeeMarSWOR230_32_FD_187463 | JGI IMG/M metagenome (GOLD analysis project Ga0209635, IMG submission 187463) | Marine sediment microbial communities from White Oak River estuary, North Carolina - WOR-2-30_32 (SPAdes) (version 2) | ecosystem: Environmental > Aquatic > Marine > Intertidal zone >... | reverse complement strand
CGGCTGCTGGATTAGTTGAGCCTCCATACAAAAAAATTAGTTTTTGCCTAGCCGAACCAATTTTCTCCGAGGTAGAAAACGCTCCTTTTTTGATTGCTCACGAACTTGAACTCTGTCAACATGTTTTAAAAGAGATAAAGGCAGACGAAGTTCATTTGGACATCTCTCTACGCGGTTTGAATTTGGAAGATCTTTCTCTGATTCAGCTTTCCAAAATGAGACTCTCTAGTAGAGCGCGAAGTCACATCTCAAAAATTTTGCCAAAAATAAGAAAGATATCTTCTGACATAAAACGAGTCTACGGCATTGAAGTCTTAGCAATAGGCAAGGAAAGCATTCCAGTGAGAATAGCTGAGCTAACCTGTGGCGCCTACGCCGTCTTATATTGTGCAGAAAAAGTGATTAAACAAAAGAAAGCGTTGAAACTTGGGTTGCCATCGAAGTGTAGCTTGGAACTCGTTAAAAACAACGTCATACTACGATCATTGTTGCCAGCGGAACAGGATGTCGTAGGCTATGTTGAGGATGGCAAGAAAGTTTTGGAGAAAACTCAAATTTCAGAGATGCTTAACCCCCGTGCCCGAGGCTTCAGAGTTTTGGAAATTTCTCCTAAATCTAAATGACTCATAAACCTTTCATCCCTTTTTTAGCCCTCTATCCAAGATTTAAAGTCTCAGCGTCAACTGGTTTTCTGCTTGTTTTTCAGTCCGAGATACAGTCCATAAAAAGTAGCTAGGCTCACCATCGACCACAAGGTGAAGAAAACTAGGTAATAAACGACGCAACTATTATGGTAACGTCGATACATTTTCGCTGTTTTGTAAAGCAATTCTATGAGTAGCCACGTAAACAAGGCTGCTGGAATATACCACGGTAGAAAGAATAGAGAAACTAATGAAATAATTAGAACGAAGCCTCTAATTATTAAGTTGAAACGCACAAAAGACGGCTTAAAACCATGCTTTGCAAATAGCTGACCTACCCCGATAAAATGGTGAATACATTTGCGTGTAGCTATCTTCAATGTAGGGGATCCCTTAAACCAGATGACTGCTTCGGGTTCATAAAGTATCTTGTATCGTTGAGCTATCTTGTAAGTAAGTTCCGTGTCCTCTCCACGATGCAGTGTATCGTCAAAGCCGCCGACTTCAATGACAGCTTTGCGTCTGATGGCGAGGTTCATGGTAGGTGCTATTTTAACGTAATCACGTTGTGTCGGCATCTCCATCCTACCGCCTACACACGCGAGAAAATAAGCAACACCGCAGTCGGTGTTCCAAAGGCGTGTTTGACCCGTAACTCCTGCGATTTCTGGATTTGTGAAGTGCTTTAGAATCTTTTCAATCCATTGGGGTTCTGCGTAACAGTCGGAATCAAGAAAGAAAATGATGTTCCCTTCACTTGTCTCAACGCCGAGGTTGCGTGCATATCCGAAGCCTAAGCCGGGTTCCGACACAAGTTTGACGGGATATTGCCTTACAATCTTTAGAGTGTCGTCCCGAGAATTTCCGTCAACAACAACCACCTCATCGGGTTTGCAAGTTTGTTTGAATATGGACTCAAGGCTCTTACGGACGGTTGCCGCAGAGTTCTTTGTCAAAATAACCACTGAAACCTTGTGGTCGTCGATCTGCAAATTAGGCACCAACCAGATTATGTGGGAAGAAGATCATGCTTTGCTCTTTTTCACTTTCACTATGTTAAGACTCAGATCGAGTGCTTTTACGCTGTCAGTTATTTCTCCAAGACTGAGGATGTCAGATCCAGCGTCCGCAAATTTAAGGATGTTCTGGTTATTTACCCCACCACTTACTTCGATCAAAACTTTGTTTCGAAGTCCCTCTCTCTTAAGTAACACTATTGTTCCCTTTACTTGTTGAGGAGAAAAGTTATCCAACATAACAATGTCTGCTCCTGCTTTCGCTGCCTCTATTGCTTTACCTTCCTTCGTAACTTCAACTTCAATTTTTTTTGAAAATGAAACAGAACTCTTAACTTTTTTGACAGTCTGACTAACACCTCCCAGAATTACCAGATGATTGTCTTTTATGAGAACAAGATCATCCAAGTGAAATCGATGGGTATCGCCTCCGCCTAACATTACCGCCTTCTTGTCAAAATAGGAGAGCCCAGGTGCTACTTTTCTGGTGCAGGCTACTCGAGTTTTGTAGCCAGCTCTTCTAAGTTTTTCAACCAGTCGGTGGGTTGTGGTGGCTATGCCACTCATTCTCGTGAGGATATTAAGAAGAGATCTTTCGATTGATAGTAACGTTCTGGCGTCTCCGATAATTTTTAATATAACCGTTTTTTTCTTAACCGTAGACCCGTCAGGCATAGAGGTGCCAGCTTTAAGGTCAAAACTATTCAACAGTGCTAGTGCTTCTTCTATTCCAGCTATTATTCCGCTTTCATTGGCAATGATTTCAGCTTCAACAACTGTTCCAGCAGGTATGGTGAGAAGGGTGGTTATGTCACCCTGACCTATATCTTCTTCTATAAATCTGCGAATTTTTTCTCCAATTATTTTTTCAGGAATAAACGTTGCAATTCCTCCTTTCTATTCACACCGAAGCGTTTTTTGCTTTATCTTACCTTTTGGAAAGGTTTCTTCAAAGATTATGGCTTGAAACTTGTATATGGTTGTTCCATCCAGTAGCCAATAGTCTGGCGGTAAACCAGCTTTAATGCAGCATTGGCAGAGAAATTCTTCTGCATCCCAGTTCCATTCAATTGGAACTTGAGGTAAGAGGAGACCTTTGTAATAGTTTTTTTCAACAATCAAGCCGTCTTGTCCAACCTTAATCTTTGAGGGATAGGCTGTAGGATTTTTGACTTCAATGGGCTGGGGAGGAGTAAGAACACTAACTTCAAACACGATGTGATTGAGTTCTTTTAGAGAGACTGGGGTAAAACGAGGGTCTTGGGTAGCGGATTTGATGGCGGTTTCTATTACGGCGCGTGTTAAAGGGGTGGTTGGATATGGATAGCCGATGCATCCTCTTAACTCTTTTTTCTCGTGTTTAACGTTGTTTAACGTAACGAAAACTCCGCAGCGTATCATTAATTTTGGCGGTAGATCTTTAGGTACATCTAAGGTTTTTCCGTTGTTAAGGTATTTCTCTACTGCTTTTCTGGCAAGCTTTACTAGGGACTCGCCTTCTTTGTTGGTTAGTTGAAATGACACGTTATTTCCTCTCTGTCTAATCCAATCCAATGTCAACTGTTAATTAGAGAGTTCTGATTGAAAGCTTATTTATTTTTGCTGTGCGTTTCCACTGGAGGGCGTTAAAACTTTATTGACTCTTCCTTAAATCTTATGAACTAGAAATGCCCATCACGATTCCACTCTTTTTTCGGGATTTCACCGCTGTTTTCAGAAAAAACTGTGTTTTCAACATTCTACACTACTGGATACCTTTGCGCAAATCAGAAATTTATGAACGTGTGATCTACGATTTTGAAATTAAATCAGATTTGCTGACTATATACCTGTCAAGGAAAAAGAAGAAATGCGCAAGAAATGTGACTGATGAGCCGATAAATGTTCCTTTAGCCTTTCCCAAAATGGATGAAGTTGTTGAGTGGCTCCAGAAAGAAGAATGACAACCAGCAGAATCGACCATGGAATATTTCACATCAAACTGCTTGACGTTATGTAAACCACGTCTTTCTCGCATATTATCCACATTTTTTCCGTTTCAATTACATTACTGAAGAAGCAAATGATCCCGAATTCTTTGGCGGAATTGAGAGCAAAAACAGGCTTGCACATTGTAACATTGAAGTCACATCTCATGAAAAGCAAGCGATTACAAGAAGTTATCGATAGAAGAAAACTGAGAAGAATGAAGATGAGAAACATGGTCTAGATAACAATCTTTAGGTTTTTCAGGTGAATATTGTCAGATTAGCTTTACGTGTATGCATGCCTATTCAACTCGATTTTTAGCGAAGCGAATGTTTCTCGCCCTTTCCGAACTCAGATTGAAAGCTGAGATTCTGTTTTGACGGTCGCGGATGAATTGAATCCTAACATAGCTAACTTTGAACATGTCCTTGAGCGTAGGAGACAAGGGTTTTTTGGGAGCATTCCTGTGTCTAAAGAAAAGTTTGCCGTCTTTCATCACCAGTTTGTAAGTGAATTGCAGTTCATCGCTATAATAATCTCCTACGTAGTCCGACAGCTGAGTTGAGGTCGGAGACACCAACTGGATGGCTTCAAAGGTAATCGGCTTCTCACCTTCTATTTCCACGTGTATTAGCAGAGGCTTATTCTGGTCTTGCTTTTCGAATTTAACCTCTGTATCGAATGATGAATCCACTGACCTGAATTGTGTTTTGCTTAGAGGGGAAATTTGAAAGTTCATGTCAAACATCTTAACTATTAGTTTACCATCCTTAACGAACAGTTCACAAATAGCGCCAATCCGAGGGTCTCGAAAAATGCCAATTTTGCTTTTAAGCTCCTGTTCAGGGAGTTCAATGAATCTGGCTTTCTTCTGCTTAAACTGTTCGGCAAGATAGAGATCAGCTATCTGTTTGCAGAGTTTCGAAGGGTTTATGGTACTGAGATTGGCAAGACAGATGACAGAGAACTTTTGCTCAGGAAAACGAATCATTTGCGCTCTGAAGCCAGCATAGCTTCCTGAGTGGCTGATCATTTTCAAACCCCTGTAGCCAAATGCTTCTAATCCGAAAGCGTAGCTTAATTTTTCACCGTTGTTAAGCGTACCTAACACTGAAAGCTTATTGACCAAGTCCTTTCCACCCAGTTTGTTGTGGTAAAAATTCTGGTCCCAAAGAAACAGGTCTTCCACCGTAGTAAAAACACCACCATCGCCAACCATGTCCAGACTGTCCATTTTAATCCGGTACCCACCGTTTTTTTTGGGAGAATAACCAGTAGCCCGGTTTCTCACGATCATAGTATGGTCATCGTGAAAATGCGTGTCTCTCATCCCTAAGGGTTTGAAAATGTTTTCCTCCGCGAACTCACGCAGGGATTTGCCGGTGACTCTTTCAACAATCGCTGACAATAAGAAGTATCCAGAGTTGCTGTATAGAAACTCATCTCCAGGTCTGAAGTTAAGTTCTTTCTGCCGTAACAGCATCTCAACCGCCTCATCATCCGTGTAGTGATCATGCTCGCCCATACCGGCCAATTCCATTAGCTCGAGGTAATCACGGAGGCCGCTAGTGTGGTGAATTAGATGCCGGATGGTGATGGGGCTTTCATATTCTTGCATTTTCGACAGGTACTTGCGGATATCGTCGTCTAGGGATATTTTTCCTTGTCCCGCCAACAGAGCAATGCACGTCGCTGTAAATTGCTTGGATGTGGAGGCGATGCTGAAAACTGTGGTGGAAGATATTGGAATGTTGTGTTCCAGGTTGGCAATGCCGTAGCCACGTTTGTATATGATTTTGCCGTTTTTGATGATTCCAAGAGCGCATCCTGGTGAGTCTACCTTGTCCCACTTGTCGAACAATTCGTCTACTTTGTCTGTTAGAGATTTCATAACTACTTAGGAGCCATGGAAGCGTAGAAATAAATTTCGCTATTCGGTTCTGTTGCATGCATGCAATACAGTCTAGATCATAGACCAACGTATCTTTCAATGTCAAAAAAGAGAAAGATTCGGAGATTAAAGATTGACCAATGGATAGCCAAAATTCATCTTCTTAATAGCGAAGAGAAAGGAATGTTGAGTATTTAGTGTTTAATTCATCTTGCTTGATGTTATTATCCATGGGAAAGGTCCCAGCAGTTTTGACACAGTTATGGTTTCTAACAACAATATCCCGAACCCAATAGGATAGATGCAAATCATTCGGGGGTGAATGATGCCCAACAAACCGAAAAACAGCTCTCCTGCTCCAAGTACTATGCAACCAATTCCAAGAAGTCCCCAAAAAGGATTCCACAGTTTGTGATGGAAAAACTGAATTTTGAGCTTTTTACCTATTAAGTAACCGAAAAATACACCTAAGATTTTGATAGAGAGATAATAAAAAAGCAATGATAGAATATTCGAGTGCAACATAGGTAGTAATCTCTATTGTGAAGAAATTTATTCCATATACTGTAATATAACGCAAAGTTTCGGCACCATATGTTCGACCCCACCAAATGCCAAAAAATGCAGGCCAAGAAAAATTGGTAAGCAGAAGTAATGGGAAAAAGACTAGGGTGAAAAGACTAACAGGAAAAATTACGGATAAAAACGACATCACCAGAATAGATAATGTTATCCTAGTCAGATAGCTTCCTAGTTTGACAGTTCTTGCCCAATGATACGACAAATACATAGAAAGCAACATAAATGTTTCATTTTATTCTTACGACATATCAATAATTTAAATCTTAAAGAAAAACAGTCTATGGAAAAATAGCAGTGGAGCAATGAATCAAAGTTTTGCATCTGCCCATTTTGCTTTTGCTGCTTCGGATATCTCCTCTGGAAATTCTTCTTCAAACAATTCAGCAACTTTCTTACCTACAAATCCCCCTGCAAATGCTCCAATTATGAAAGTTATTACTGTTGTTGCTATACTAGGGAAAACTATGTTAGGAACCATCACTAGAATACCATTCACAAGGAGTAAGATCAGAAACAAGGTAAATCCGTGAAGAAGTACACTCCAGAATGATGTATTTGTCGCCACACCCCAGATGGTTCCAGTCAGAAAGCAGTTTAAACCACCAACTGTAAGCATCAGAATTGCAAATCCAATTATTAATCCTATGAAAGATCCAATAGCTACGAGGAAAACAAGTACAAAAACCAGCACGAAAGCCAACACAAGAAAGAGAAAAGAAAATGCAATTCCATGCACGAAATATTTAGCTAAATCAGTCCAATTCAAGTGTTCACCAACCTACTAACTCGCATATTATTTTGGAAGTTGCATTAATAATTTAAGGAGAAAAACTCCGTCTTGATTAAGAGCTTATGACAAAGAGAAAAAAGGAGAAACAGATGCCTCCCAGTTCATACAATACTGTGCCTAATTATTTTCCAACAGAGCAAATAGATATTGTTAAGAAGATTAACTCTAAAAGACTAAGAGAGAAAAAACGGTAGAGTCATCCGTCTTATTCTATCTGTGTTTCCTATTCTGAAGTGATAGAAGATTGTTTCACAAATGAGAAATATCAGTTGATACAATATGTATAAACCAAAAGGAAAATGATATATTGAATACGAGATTTGCATTGGGAATAATGTTACTCATTCTCAGTCCACTCTACGTAAACATCATGGGAATTGGCACAGCACAAGTTACCCATAATGTAGCGGTTGTTGAAGTTACTCCATATCCAACCAAAGTTGGACTGGGACTCCGTGAACTTGTATATATCACTGTTGTAGTTGAGAACCAAGGAACAGAAAATGAAAATTTCAGCGTTACCGTTTCCTATGATAGTACAGTTATCGAAACACAAAATGTTACCGACCTGGATTCAGATACAAACATGACCCTAAACTTTGCATGGGACACGTTTGACATAGCCGTTGGAACATACTCCATAAATGCCACAGCGAGTATTGTACCTGACGAAACTGTTACAGCAGATAACACGGTCATCAGCAAAGTTTACGTAGTTTCTCCATACATTGCTGTGCTTCCACGAGCTACAGTAGAAACCACATTAACGCCTGGAAAAAACTATACGATCTCAATATACACGAACTACAATGGAAGCGACATTTGGGGTTACCAATTCGCCTTAACCTACAATCCTCTCGTTTTACATTGCGTCGAAGTTGTCAACGGCGACCTAATAACAGAAGGCGATGTAACATTTATCGCTGGAACTTTCAACAATACCGAAGGTAGATTAAGGCTAACAATGGCATGTAGCCTCAACGAGTCAGCGCCTCCTCCATATCCTCTCTTAAACAACACCGGGCCTGGACTACTGGCAAATGTCACTTTCACAATAGTTGGTGTTGGGGATTCCCCCATAGAACTCATAGCAGGGATGGAAGGTTCTACCACGGAACTGAAGAGAGTAGATGGCAGCAACATTATAGATTTCTTGACGAATTTACATCCTAAACCAACACAAGGCAAATTCTTGAAAGGCCTATTCCAAAACGTTGAAGAGGTTGTCCACGACATCGCTGTGACCAAACTTGATTTTTCACCAAACAACGTGACAGCAGGTGAACCTGTAACCATTAATGTTACAATCAAAAATAAGGGAACATTAACTGACGAGGTGAGTGTAACAGTTTACTGGGGCTTCGCTCTAGGCTTACCTCTGCACTCTATTGGAGATCCTAAAATCGTTTTGACCGGAGTTGATGAAAAGAAAAATGTGTCCTTTATATGGGACACAACTGAAGTACCGATGGGAATCTATCCGCTAACGGCTGCTGTCGACTTACTTGGTGGCGTTACGGATGTCAATCAACTTAACAACATGTTAAGAATTGATGATGCAGTTGAAGTGAAATGGATGCATGTAGATCCAATAACCATCGTTTCCGTTTATCCCTCGATAAGCAGGGCACCAGTTGGCGAAGCTTTTACTATTAACATAACGGTCTCTGATGTTTTCGATCTATACGGTTGGGAATTTAACGTATCATTCGACCCTGCTGTCTTGGATTGTACAGGTGTAGAAGAAGGGCCATTTCTCAAGCAAGCTGGCAGCACGTGGTTGCTACCTTACATAATAGATAATACCGCAGGCTTAGTTTTCCTCGGTGATAGTCTCTTTCCAATTCCTCCAAATGGAGCAAGTGGCAACGGAACCTTAGCAAAAATCACTTTCAATGTTACGGCTGAGGGCGAAAGCGACTTGCACTTTTTCGAGTCAAAACTCCTTAGATGGGATCATGTTGAAATGATTCCACTGTTGATACCACACACGGTGGAGGACGGCTACTTTGACAGCAGGGCTGTAATTTTCGTCTATCCTCCAACATGCACAGTTTTAATCGGCGAAACCTTTACTGTCAACATAACCGTAACCTGTGTCACCGACCTATATGCTTGGAACATCAATTTAACATTTAACCCTGCTGTTCTAAACGTTGCAAGTGTAACCGAAGCGGCTTTTTTGAAAGAAACCAACGAGACAATTTTTCTCCCAGTGACAAAGAACAACGACGCAGGCTTTGTATTCGCTGGTGCCTTGTTCATGCCTCCGTTTCCTGAAAGAGGAGCAACTGGTAGTGGGGTATTGGCAACTATTACCTTCAAAGTTGCGGGTGAGGGCGAAACAAAGTTAGAGTTTGAACTATCAAAACTTCTCACAGTAATTAGTGGTTCTTCATTTCCGATAGATCACGAGGTAGTTGACGGCACAGTCACGATACTGGATTCGATCCCTCCAGTGGCAAATGGTGGTTCCGACCAGACGGTTGACGAAGACACGTTGGTTGTCCTCGACGGATCAAGTTCATCAGATAACATTGGTATCATAAACTATGCTTGGACGTTCATAGATGTGAACCCACAAATGTTGATGGGTGTGAAGCCAACCTACAACTTCACGGCTCCGGGTATCTACATTATTATTACCTTGAACGTGACAGACATAGCGGGTAACTACGACGCAGACACCGTAACAATCACTGTGCTTGACATTACAAAGCCAGTCGCCAATGCAGGTTTGGATCGAATAGTCAATGAAGATACTTCCATAACTTTGGATGGCTCGAACTCTTCAGATAACGTTGGCATAACAACCTATACTTGGACGTTTACAGACGTGACCAACAAGATATTAACCAGAGAAAACCCCTCATACACCTTCAACACACCAAGCATCTACACTATCACCTTGAACGTGACAGACGCCGCTGGAAACTGGGCAACAGACACTGCCATCATAACAATTTTGGATATAACCAAACCCATAGCGAACACATGTCAGAACCAAACAGTAAACGTAGGCGAACCCGTCACTTTTAACGGCAGCGCATCAACAGACAATGTAGGCATAATCAGCTATAACTGGGACTTCGGAGATGGAACAACAGGAACCGACGTGATAGCGTATCACACATACACCAAGCCAGGAACATACATTGTCACGTTGACAGTAAAAGATTTAGCGCATAATAGCGACACTCACACAATAGCTGTCACGGTTAAAGATGTTGTCGCTCCTTTCTCTTGGTGGATTCTCGGTGCTGTGGCTGGAATAGCAGTAATCGGAATAGCTCTGGGAACATTTTTCCTCAGAAAAAGGAGCTCTATCAAAAGTTAGAATATGGGATAATAGCGTATCTAACTCTGATGTTTCTTCCAAATTCTATTAGTTCTTTCATTTTTTGCTTGAATTTATTAATATACGATTTTTCTTAGGATTTAAACCCAAATATGCATGTGAGTAAGTACTTAAAACTTCATTGATTCTTCTTGAATTCCATCTTTAGTGATTGTGAGGAAGTCTACGCCATCGCCACTCATGACATCTCGACTAACCGCTGATTTTACAGCCCTCATTACAAGGTCTTTAGCCTCTTTAACACTCATATTCTCTTTGTATCCTTCTTCTAGAACTCCAATAGCAATCTCAGCACCTGAACCGACTGCTACGTACTTGTCTGGTAGAAGCGATCCCAGTACATCCAGCGAATAAATTGATGGGCCTTCTTCATCCATTCCTCCCACAACTGTCTGAGTGATCAGTGGAAACAGTCTTCGGCTGAAGAGAAGGTTCGACATAACTTTGGCTGCGGATTTCACGGGCATTGGTCTTCCAGCATCTAGTCTAAACAGATTTGCGTAAGCTTCTACGTCTCGTATTAAAACTTGCATGTCGGAAACCAAACCTGCACAGCCAGCGCCTATTCGATTGGTTATTTTGAAAACTTTCTTTCCAACTCTGCTGACTATCAAACGGCCATATGAGACTCTTTTCTCAGAGGCTAATATCACGCCGTCAGAGCAGACAACGCCCAGCGTAGTAGCGCCGGGAACAAACATGTATTGTGATTGTGCTTGTTTATCCAACTTTAATTCCTCCAGTTTCGCTTAGTAATGTACCAAGGGATTATTAAATGTAGCCATCAATTTTAAGTCTTCGGTTAAATAAACAACGGGTCCCTGTTGACTGGGGAGACACATGTTTTTATCTTTTCAATTCCAACAGTTATAGTCGGAGATGTCCACGTGATTTACCTCTATCATCAAAACATAGATGGAATATGGTACGGCGCGGCCATGAAAGATGAAAAAGTCTACGCAACACTCTTCGCAACTACTGAAAAAAAGGTTTTGCAAGAGTTGCTGGAAAGCCTGCCGTATAATTTGCCTTTTCAATTGGCGGAAAAAACAAATTCACATTCTACGAAGCTTCTAAAAACTTTGAAAACGATTTTCGACGGAAAAGACGTAACCCCTAACTTTGAAACAGTAATGGATTACATGCCAAAATACACGCGAAAAGTGCTTAAATGTGTAGCTATGGTTCCAGTGGGATACATAACCACCTACGGCGCGGTAGCCAAAGCTGTGGGCGGAAGCCCTAGAGCAGTTGGTAACGCCATGGCTTTCAATCCGTTTGCGTTGTTAATTCCGTGCCACCGTGTTGTGCGTGCAGATTTTAGTGTTGGTGGTTATGGACTGAATGGTGATGTTAAAGGGCAAATTCTTCAGAGAGAAGATAGAGGCTGCAAAGAAGATGTGAAACTGAAAATCAACGGTGAAAATTTATCTGTGTTTCCTGTAAAGCGTCTTTGGAGGCAAAAATTAAGTTCTAGTGTGTGATATGCATTTTGGTTTTGGATGGGAAGAAATCGTGGTGAAGCGTGGACTTTTCGTGGGAAGATTTCAGCCCTTTCATAAGGGGCATTTAAAGCCCTTAAAAGACATTTTGGAAAAGCTTGATGAACTTGTAATCGTGGTGGGTAGCGCACAGTACAGCCACAAAATAGATAATCCATTCACCGCAGGCGAACGCGTCACTATGATTCGGTTGGCCCTAGAGGAAGAAGGAATACAACCGTTAAAGTACTGGATAATTCCCGTTTCTGACGTACATGTGCACATGATTTGGGTTTCCCATGTTGTAGGATACACGCCAAAATTCACTGTAGTTTACAGTAACGAGCCGCTTACTCGCCGACTATTCGTTGAAGCTGGCTACAAGGTTGAGCCTGTACCTTTTCATAAGCGAGAAGTTTATTCAGCAACGGAGATACGAAAACGAATGTTGAACGGACAAAAATGGGAAAAACTTGTTCCAAACAGCGTGGTTCAGTTTATTAAAGAAATCAACGGCGTGGAACGAATTCGGAATTTGGCTAAAACCGATATATAAATTGTGTTAGCAAGACTGTTGGAGATGAAAACAACATTGAAAGTAACGCCTGCCATTATACTGATCATTATGAATGTAGGAATCTACATATTCACATCAGTGGCTGGCGGCAGTTTGCTTTTCACAAGCCAAGATCTTATCGAAACATTGGGTCAGGATAACAGTCGAGTACTTAACGGGTGGTATTGGCAGTTTTTCACATCCATGTTTATCCACGTTGACCTGCTCCACCTTTTAGGCAACATGCTTTTCCTTTTAATATTCGGTCTCAGAGCTGAAAGCCTTTTTAGCAAAAAAGAGTTCTTTTTCATCTACTTTGCAAGTGGGCTGTCCGGCAACTTGCTAACTTTGCTGATGCCTCCATCAACACTTTCCGCTGGAGCTTCAGGCGCAATATTTGGAATGTTCAGTGCATCTGCAATATACCTAGGGAAGACGTTGGGTCAATCAATCATGGGTGCATTAATGTATTCGTTTTTTCTTTTCATACTAAGCACTGGGAGGAACGTTAATTTATTCGCTCATTTCGGCGGGCTCGCGGCTGGATTAATAATTGGGTATACATTTGCTAAAAACCGAAAAATAGCCAAATGGAACTTAACATTTGAGCCATGAACAACTGTTCGGAGCAAGAATTGCGTCGTTAATTTGTTTACAAAAAACCAAGAGTTATTTTGGTTATTTTCATAAAATTTAATAGAATAGACGATTCATTGCTTTTGAGCAAACTCCAAGTGGAGGTTTCAATCTTGCAAGAAAAAAAGCATCTCTTAATGTTACCTGGACCAACCAACGTTTCAGAAAGAGTTATACAAGCAATGACAAAACCCATAATTGGTCACAGAGGATCAGAATTCCACGCTCTGCACGGAAGTATACTGGATAATCTAAGGTATGTTTTTCAAACCAAAAATGACGTTTTCACGTTGACAGCTTCAGGCACTGGCGGAGTTGACTGCGCAATAGGCAACATAGTAAACCCTGGCGACAAGGTGATTATTCCAGTTTTCGGCAGATTCAGTGAGAGGATGAGAGATAAAATTGTTCGCTGCGGCGGAAAAACTGTGGAGTTATCACTAGGGTGGAGTGAAGCTCCAACAGCAGAACAAATAGCGCAATTAGCTGACAAAGAAAAGGACGCCAAAGCCATAGCTATCGTTTACAATGAAACCTCTACGGGTGTTACTGTTCGTGACCTCCCCAAAATCGGTGAAATAGCTAGAGAAAACAACCTCCTCCTAGTCGTGGACGCCATCTCAGTGTTGGGCGGAGATAATTTGCCCATGGACGAATGGAACGTTGACATCTGCGTGGCGGGAAGCCAGAAATGTTTGGGATGTCCACCTGGCTTAGCAATGGTTGTCGTGAACAATCGAGCTTGGGAAGTTATAGAAAAAGCAGTGGCTAGACCATACTATTTTGATTTGGTTCGCATGCGAGATTTCATTGCAAAAATTGAAACTCCATTTACACCTGCGGTGTCGCTTTTCTACGCGTTGGACGAAGCATTGAAGATGATACGTGAGGAAGGACTGGATAAACGATTTAAACGACATGCAACTTGCGCGGAAGCGTTTTACAATGCTGTTGGAACGTTGAAACTGAAAACTGTTTCAAACGGGAAAGTTCGTTCAAACACGGTTATCGCTGTTAGAATGCCGTCTGGAGTGAACAACACTGAGCTTCGAAAGGTTATGAAAGAACAGCATAAGATTACAGTGGCTGGAGGTCAGGGTGAACTTAAAAAATCAATTATACGAATTGGATGTATGGGAATAATCTCTGAAACCGAAACCATTCGCACAATTGATGCTCTCGAAAACGCGTTGAATACTCTCCATTATCCAGTGCAAGTTGGAGCAGGAGTCGAAGCAGCACGACGAGTCTTCCACTCATAACCACTTCTCAGTTTTTGAACCAAAACAGCCATTATTTTTCGGAACATTACTTTCTGTCGGTTAACAAGGTGAAGAAAGAAAAATTACATGTGTTTAAAAGACAGTTCATCATTCTTTATACGTTAGTACGTTTCATTAAGGCGGTTGCTCCCTTGCGGCAGAACGAAACCGTATCCTTAAAGCAACTTCTCAACGAGAAATACGGCAAAATAATCTGTTATCCAAAACATGATTTAAGAGAGCTGAAGCAACGCATACAAGAGTTAAAAAAACTCGAGGTAATAGCCATAGAGTTCGCTGGCGACAAAAACGCTTCTAATGTGCCAGTTTTAGGTAAGGGCTGCGTAGGCGTCGTTGTAACCGCCATCACTGATCACGGAAAAGCGGCGCTGAAGATTCGAAGGATGGACGCAGATCGAACTGGAATGCAGCATGAAGCTGAAATGTTGAGAAAAGCAAACGCTGTTAATGTGGGACCACGTTTGCTGGATACTACTGAAAACTTCATCCTCATGGAATTCATTAAGGGAACGCTACTTCCACACTGGATTGAAACACTGGAGGGAAATGAAACAAAATATAGGATTCGAAAAGTTTTGCGAGCAATTTTGGAACAGTGCTGGAGACTAGACAAGACTGGTTTAGATCATGGGCAGCTAAGTAGAGCCCCAAAACACGTCATAATAGATGAGAACGACAACTCGCGCCTAATAGATTTTGAAACCGCCAGCCCCAACCGAAGAGTGTCCAACGTAACCTCCATCTGCCAATTCCTGTTCATAAGAAGCCAAGTCGCAAAAACGATAATAAAGAGACTCGACGAAATCAGCCAGAAAGAACTGATTAAAGCTTTAAAGACCTACAAACAAGAGCATACAAGAGAAAACTTCGAAAAAATCCTGAGCAAGTGTGAGCTTCAGAACGTTTAGAAAAACAGTTACCAATAAAACGAAAACCGCATTAACAGTTTTAGCGTGTGACTTTTTAGCAATTATACTCTCAGCTAAGTCACGTTTTTAAGTTTGAATAAGTAATTACGATTATTGCTTTTCATAGAGGATGCTTCTTCAGTAACATGGGGTCGTGGTCCAGTTTGGTCTAAGATTCGCGCCTGGGGCGTGCGAGGTCCGGGGTTCAAATCCCCGCGGCCCCACCAGTAATCCCCCGGACAGGGGAGATGTTGGAAGGTTCATTTCGGTTTTCGGAATAGCTCCACGCTGTGCATGTGACTGACATGCTTAAATCCTGCCTCGATAAATTCTTTAGCTTCTTCAACAGTTACAGCTGTTTTGCACGGGAACCTGTCGTCTTCAAAGTTCACCGGCTGTGTGTATAGCATTTTGTTCTGGATTGATTTGTGGTCTAGAAGCTGCTTGAACCCCACAACCTGCTCGAAAAACGTGACAAGATCCTCGCTAAGCTTCTCCCGCTGCGCTTCAGAAGCTGCCCAAATATCGCTAAGACTCAATTCTTTGACGTCAAGCTTGGAAAAAACGGTTCTCAACTCGCATTTGACGTTTTTGCTTTTTGAAGCTCAACGATTGCGCGCGCATTAGTTTTGCTAGATAATGAATTTAGACTATTTTAGATTCTCTTTTGATCACTGATTATATGCGTATGATAATCACTATAAAGTCCAATAACCGGGTTGTGCCCAAGCAAACGATCCTTGACTATTAGAGTTGTTACTGGAGCTTTTGAAGTTTTCGTGAAAAGAATGTCGTGACCAATGCATAACCCCACTATGACGTTGAGCTCTGTTTCAGCTCTATTCAGTAGTTCAGCTTGAAGAATTGGGTTGCATGCTGACTCAAAATTTCTAGGACCAGCAATCTTATGTTCTTCATCAATACCCAGTTTCGTCTTATCTGCGCCTCCGCACTTGCATATGATTGAAGCTACAATGAATCCGTGTTCTTCAAGAAACTTTGTCAGCCTCGATGCCTCATCTTTCAACCCTTCACAGAAAGCTATACCAATTCTTTTCACATCAAGAAGCTTGGCAAATTCTATTAGCTCTTTGATGCGAGGTCTAACAGCCATGATCACTCCTCTAATAGACTGATAGGCTTCTTTCTCCGTTATTGTAGCTGGAATATAAAGTCTCTTAACATCTTCTTCCTTGTATTGTCTAACCGAGCTCATCACGATTTCAGGGTTTATTCTCATTGGACAGCTGCTCGGAAGCCTGTCCATATTAAGCTTCTCCATAGGAGCAGAGGCACAGTATGTACCTGGACACTTTGCACATTGAGGAATCGAACTCATAAATATCGCCCGTTCAAATAGTTGATAAACTGGCAATTTTTAAACTTGGCGTTCACATTTTCACGAGTCGAGAGATTTTTGTTTGAAAGGTAAGTGAAGAAATAGTCCAAATGATTGATGGTTATCCGGAAATCGTAAGAAGTAGGGATAGTAAGCCTCCTATCCTCTTGGAATATCTAGGATTCTTTGATCATTTAATAATTGTTTTTGTATAAAAACTTGTGCGCGTGCGCAATGTAATTAGAAAATTTAACCCGAATTTGGAATTTCGAGATCGTGACCCAGATGAACTCATAAACGAGCTGGATAGAAGCATAAGATATATTCTTACTGCTTCTGAGAGATTTGAAGATGACCTCAGAAAAATAAGGAACAAAGTCAAATCAATTTTCAAGAGACAACATTGATCGCTAGAGCACATGAATAGCGCTTGCCATTTTGCGCGCGCCAACCATGTTCTGACCCCAAGAGGAAAAAGCGAAAGAAGACAGACTTGGCGAATTTTGGTTGAAAAAACCGTGTAGGAATAACCCTTTTGAAATTAATTGGTTAAAAAAATGAGATGTTAAGCGCGCTTGGACACGTTTTGCGCGTGCGTCTTAGAATGTCAGAACATTATAAAGATATTGTTCCGCGAGTAGATTTTCAGCTGACTATGATTCCTAATAATACTGCAAAGCAAGGTATACTGCAAGGAAAAGCAGAACATAATTTATACACAAACAAAGAAGATGCATCCAGTTGTTCGGAAGTATTTAAATGAACGTTGCTACATTATTGAACGGGAAGTGAGGGTATGCCCCCAAAAACAATAGATTTCATAAAGGGCCATATGGGTGGCAATGAGATAATCTTACTGTGCGGTGACCAAGTGCCGAAGGGAGAAGAAATCCAACTAGCGCAGAAGTTGCTTAGTCGACCAAATATTCGAGGTGATGAAACAGGCTTCTTTTACAAGCTTGAAAAAGGCGGCGATCTAAAAGTAAAGATTGTTGAGATAGGAGAATCGCAGTTTGTTCCTATGTGCGGTGGACTAACTCAAGTGCTTGGTGTCGCATTGCTTGAAACTGATTTTGCCGAGCATTTCGGCATAAAAGTGGAGGAACCAACTACAAAAATTACACTTGAAACCGACGTTGGGTTAATTCCATTAGAAATAGAGAACAAAGCTGGAACTGTTACAAGGGTGTGGACGCACATGAAGGCGTACGTGGATTATTGTTACAAATTGGGTGTACAACCGGTAAAGGTGTTGGGAGTAGACGCCATAAAAGTGGGAGACTATCTTGTTGTAAATGGAGACGATGTCAAGAATGTATATGACGACGTAGATTTTGAAGAAATGAATGAATCGGCTCTCCAAACACTAACAAAAATGTCTTCCGAACTTGGCGCGCAATTATATAACACGCCCCCTGGCCTTTGCTTGTATGATTTACGTCCTGGGCATCGTGGTGATGCACGAGCCGTTTTTCCA
>Ga0209635_10001383_pt1 | contig 17961 bp, 23 predicted proteins | sample DeeMarSWOR230_32_FD_187463 | JGI IMG/M metagenome (GOLD analysis project Ga0209635, IMG submission 187463) | Marine sediment microbial communities from White Oak River estuary, North Carolina - WOR-2-30_32 (SPAdes) (version 2) | ecosystem: Environmental > Aquatic > Marine > Intertidal zone >... | reverse complement strand
GGCACCGGTGTAGCTTTCTCACGAAACCCGGCGACCGGTGAACGAGAACTGGTCGGAGAGTTCCTTCTCAACGCCCAGGGAGAAGACATAGTGGCAGGTACGAGAACGCCTCAGCCAATTGCCGAACTGAGGCAGGTGTTGCCAGCATGCTACGACGAGCTGGTAGACGTCTCCCGGAGATTGGAACGACACTTCAGAGACATGCAGGATATCGAGTTCACCATTCAGAACGGAAGGCTGTGGATATTGCAGACTCGGACGGGGAAGAGGACGGCCTTTGCCTCGATAAAGATCGCCATGGACCTGTTGAGGGAGAGACTGATCGCCGGAACCGAGGCGTTCCTCCGCATAACCCCAGGTGAGGTAGAGCAGGTACTGCACCCCATAATCGACCCCAGCGAACGGAGGGAGGTGATCGCCAAAGGGCTTCCCGCTTCTCCAGGGGCGGCCTCGGGCAAAGTGATATTCGATCCAGACGAGGTGGTGGAGCTTGCAGGCAAGAACGGTGACTACATCCTGGTGAGAGAACAGACATCCGCTGACGATATCCGCGGGATAAGCGCCGCCGCTGGTGTATTGACCACTCGAGGCGGCATAACCTCACACGCTGCAGTGGTGGCCCGCGGAATGGGCAGGTGCTGTATTGTGGGTTGCAGCAGCATTGACGTCGACCTGGAGAGAGAGGAGTTCGTAGTAGGGAACAGGATTGTCAACAAAGGAGATTTCCTCACTCTGGATGGCTCTACGGGAGAGGTGTTCTTAGGCAAGCTTTCGACCGCCTCGGCCAAACTGAGCAACGAGTTCAAAGAGCTTATGGTATGGACCGACTTGGTGAAGGGAATGGGGGTGCTGGCCAACGCCGACAATCCACAGGACGCCAGACTGTCCAGGGACTTCGGAGCCGAGGGCATCGGCCTCTGCCGCACAGAGCACATGTTCTTTCAACTCGATAGAATCGACCATTTTCGGGAGGCGATCCTGGCAGACGCGACAGAAGAGCGCAAACAGGCTCTGCAGAAGCTTATCGGGTTTCAACGGTCCGATTTCCGAGAGATCTTCAAGGAAATGGAGGGACTGCCGGTAACCATCCGACTTCTGGACCCGCCCCTGCACGAGTTCTTCCCTCTACCCCACGCCGAAGACGAACTGAGAGCCCTGGCTAAGAGGCTGGGGATCTCTTTCCGAAGACTTAAGGAGAAGATGCAGACCTTTAACGAGTTCAATCCCATGCTAGGCCACCGTGGCTGCCGTCTGGGCATAACTCACCCCGAGATCTACGAAATGCAGGTCCGAGCCATAATGGAAGCCGCCTACGAACTGATGAAGAAGGGGACTGCCGTGTATCCCGAAATCATGTTGCCGTTTGTGAGCACGGTGGAAGGACTGAGAATCCTCAAGAAGCTGGTGTCCGACACCTGCGAGCAGGTTGCCAAGGAGATGGAAGTGACGGAGCCAAACTACCGCGTGGGCATAATGATCGAATTGCCCAGAGCTGCCCTTATCGCCAGCGAACTGGCGGAGCTTGTGGACTTCTTTTCCTTCGGGACCAACGACCTGACCCAAACCACGTTCGGGCTCAGCCGAGACGACTTCGGCACCTTCTTCCCAGCCTACCTAGACAAGGGGGTACTCCGAAACGATCCCTTCATCTACCTCGACGAGACAGGGGTAGGCGAGCTAGTCAAGATAGGATTGGAGCGAGGAAAGAGAGCCAAGCCCAGCTTGAAGGTGGGCATATGCGGCGAGCACGGCGGCAATCCCGAATCCATAAGATTCTTTCACCAGATAGGGCTGGACTATGTAAGCTGTTCTCCCTACAGGGTACCTGTCGCCCGCTTCGCCGCGTCGCAGGCAGCCCTGGAGACGAAGACAAACAGCGGTGCCGACACCCGCGGGTAGAGCGGACCCAAGTGTTGCCGGGTCAAGCTCGGGAGGAATTGGCATCTCGCCGATCGAATTCCTCCTGCTGAGAACCAGAGGAGTACGAAATGTCGAAGTACGAAGTGATCATAATTGGCGGAGGACCTGCCGGGCTTGCCGCGGGGCTCTACACGTCGCGCGCAGGCCTGAAGAGCCTTCTATTGGAACGCGGCATGTTTGGAGGCCAGATGGTCAATGCTGCACTGGTGGAGAACTACCCTGGTTTCCCCCAGGGCATCTCGGGCGGTGAACTGGGGTCTCTCATGCATCAACAGGCCCTGAGCTATGGTCTGGACACGATTACGGCAGAGGCTACAGCCATCACCGGGATACAGCCCTTAAGCGTCTCTACCTCCGAGGACACTTTCGAAGCTTCGTCCGCCATAATCGCCGCCGGGTCGAAATACCGCAAACTGGAAGTCCCTGGCGAGGAAAGTCTCTCGGGGCACGGCGTCTCCTACTGCGCCACCTGTGATGGTTTCTTCTTCCGAGGCAAAGAAGTGGCAGTGATCGGAGGAAGCGACACAGCACTTAGTGACGCCCTAGAGTTGAGCCGTCATGTCAACAAGGTTTACGTGGTTCACCGGCGAGACCAACTCCGGGCAGGGAAAGTCCTGCAGCAGAAGGCTTTCGACCAGCCCAAGGTGGAGTTCATCTGGAACTCTGTAGTGGACGGAATCCTGGGGGAGGAGCTGGTTACAGGGGTAAGGCTGCGTGACACCAAGACGGGCAAGCTCACCGCGCTGAACGTGGCTGGCGTATTTGTCGCCATAGGCTCCACGCCCAACAGCCAGTGGCTTTCCGGCATTGTGGAAATCGACGACGCCGGCTACGTCGTCACCGACCAAGCTATGACCACCTCAACTGAAGGAATCTTTGCCGCCGGCGACATCCGCAGGAACTCGCCACGCCAGATCGCCGCTGCTGTTGGTGACGGCGCCACCGCCGCCATCTCCGCATTCAAGTACCTCCAGGCGACGGGATAGGACTTCGACCTGAACCGGGAAGCCGGACCGCCAGGGGCATTCCCAGGATTTGACAATCCACCAATAGGAATCGATAATCTGGGCGGCAGGCTCATATGAGAATTGGTGCCTTCGAGCTTTCAGAGCCTCTCCCAGCGCTAAGAGAACCTCATGCTCTGGCCATGCTCCGACCATGGATAGACGTGGGCAGCGTAGGCACCCTCACGGTTGTTGGCCTGGAAAGTCGCTTGGGAGCCAAGGAAGTGGGAAGACTGGCAAGACCAGGGAATTTTTTCGACTTCACGCGCTATCGCCCGACTGCCTACCTCAAGGTCGGCCGCCGCGAAATGTCAATCCCCAACACCACCATTACCTACGCGAGACTGGAAACGGGACATGACTTCCTCTTTCTCAAGCTCCTGGAGCCGCACATGTTGGGCGAGTTCTACGTTGATTCCGTGCTGCGGGTCCTCACTGCAGTCGGGGTCAAGAGGTACTGCCTGCTTGGCAGTATGTACGACGTGGTACCTCATACCAAGAAGCTCCTGGTGAGCGGAGGAGCACTCGGCCTGAAGGCCCAGCAAGACCTGGGAAGAACGGGAAGCCTACCGACGGACTATCAGGGACCGAGCACAATTAGCTTCCTGATTTCCCAACGGGCACCTCAGCTGGATATCGAGAGTATGTGGTTTGTCGTGCATCTGCCGCAGTATGTCCAGCTCGAGGAGGACTACATGGGAAAGGTACGGCTGATGGAGATACTTGGGACACTGTATGGCGTTGCCCAGGACGAAGGGGATATCCACAGAGCGGAGCAACAGCTGAACTACGTCAATTCGGCCGTGGACGCAAGCCCCGAGTTGAAGGCGATAATGCCGCAAATAGAGGCTCACTACGAGGCCAGACTGGCGAGCAGGAAGGAAGACATCGCCCCCCTACCCCCCGAGATGGAGAGGTTCCTAAGGGACCTCGGAAACCGCTTCGGACAGAACTGAACACCGCTTGAAGTGGGGCCGTCACCCACAATCGCCCACAGACGGGGCCCTTCGTGCCACCTGAATCAATAGCAGCCAACAGAGGAGGTCATCTCCTGTAGAGCCGCTTCCACGGTTCGTTCTTGCAGCGTAGGTAGTCGCGGGCTGCCATCTGCATCGTCCTTGCCGCCAACAGGGCACAATGGCGGCTCTCCTCAGGGAGTCCGCCCAGAGCACCCAGGATATCCTCCTGGGTAATCCTGTGAGCCTCGACAATGCTCTTCCCTCTAACCATCTCGCTGACCATGCTGCCGCAGGCAATACTGGGGCCACAACCGTCCGTCCAGAACGTGGCATTCACCACCCTGCCGTTGTTAGCCTTGAGACATATCTGCATCGTATCGCCACAAGGGCCCGTCAGTCTTGCATACCCGTCCGGCGCCTGGATCGATCCCAGATGCCTGGGGCTGAGGAAATGGTCGATCGTCTTCTCAGAGTAGACCTTCCTCATGTCCTCCATCACGGACTCTTCAAGTTCACTGAACGGACCGTCCGTTTGGGTCATCTTCTCTTCGTCTCCGTGCAGGAAAGCAGGGAATCTCCTTCTATTATTCTTTGGCTTTCAAAATGGCCGTGACGTTCTCAAAGAGCTCAGACAGCGCATCGGACCGATATCTTTCAATACTCCCCTCGTCGCACAGACTGGCCAGCTGAGGATCCAGGGGCAGCCGTCCCAGGAGAGGAGCTTCGGCGGCTTCGGCCATCTCTTCCCCCTTGCTGCTGCCAAAGACCTCCAGCCTCTCCCCTGTGCCAGGTAGCACAAGATAGCTCATGTTCTCTACTACCCCGAGCACTTGGACTTCCATTTTCCTCGCCATTCTCACAGCCTTCTTCACGATCATTTCCGTCAAGTCCTGAGGGGTGAAGACAGCGATCACGCCCGAGAGGGGTACCGTCTGCATCACGGTGAGTGGAGCATCAGCGGTGCCCGGCGGCAAGTCTATTACGAGATAGTCAAGCTTACCCCAGAGGACATCCTCCCAGAACTGGGTAATAGCTTTGGACATTAGCGGGCCCCGCCATATCACGGCTTCTTCCTCGCTAGGCAACAGGAGGTTCATAGACATGATCTCGATGCCGGACTTCGACAGTATGGGCAAGATACCTGTTTCGCTACCACTCGGTCGAACGTTCAGACCGAACATCTTGGGAATGCTGGGACCCGTGATATCAGCATCAAGTATGCCAACATCCTTTCCCTCCCGAGCAAAGGAGGAAGCAAGAAGGCCGGCTACCAGAGACTTACCCACACCTCCTTTGCCACTCATCACTGCCACTGTCTGCCGAATCTGATTCAGCTCGTTCGGTTTGACATCAGCGAAAGTGACAGCAGCGTCCGTCACGCCTGGGACTTCACGGACTGTGCTCTTTACCTTGCCCTGAAGCCAGCCATGATGCTCAGCAGGAATTGCGGTAGAAGCCAGACCAATCTTCGCCCGGCTATCTTCGATTTCAATGCTTCGCACCAAGTTCATTTGCACCAGACTGCGCATCACCCCAGGGACCACTACCTGTCCCAGTGCACGCCAAACCTGCTCCTCCGTTCCGTCACTCATGGTAACCTCCTGTCAGTTCTAGTGGTCACAGAGATTGTCGCCAGTCGCCAACGTTCCTTTGATATGGTCCAAGACGGCTGCTTCTGGATCGCTTCGCAGTGTCCCAACGACGACCTGGATGCGGTTCTCCCTGAAAAGCCCCTGCGCTCTGGATCCCATGCCACCAGCCACAACAACAGAAACCCCCTCGTCGGCAAGCCATGCCGGGAGAAGTCCAGGCTGGTGCCCGGGCGAAGGGACGATCTCCTTTCCCACGATCATCATGGTTTCTTCGTCAACGTCAAACAAGGCAAAATGGCTACAATGGCCAAAATGGTCAGCCAGCTCACCGCCAGTGATAGGTACTGCGTATCGCATCCGTTACTTCCCTCCTCTAACTACATTACTCTACGCCCAGTTTCGCCCGAGTCCTCTGCCACAGTCCCTCTATCTCCTGAGTGACCTTGCCGCTGGAGTACTCTACCACCGGCAAACCTCGAACAAGCGCCTCAGTCACCACGTTGTCGAACGGGACTCTGGCCGCAACCTCTATTCGCTCATTATCACAATACTCTTCAATACGGCTTGAGTTGTCGCCGTTGAGATCGCACTTGTTTATGCATACCATAGCAGGAATATGGAAGTAACGACACAGTCCGACAACTCGCTCGAGATCATGAATCCCCGACAGTGTGGGTTCAGTCACCAGGAGCGCCAAGTCCGCTCCCGTCAGAGAAGCCACGGCCGGGCAACCAATACCCGGTGGGCCATCGCTGACAATGCAGTTCAATCCCTCCTCCTCCACCACACGCCTAGCGTTGACACGAACCAGCGTGACCAGTTTGCCAGAGTTCTCCTGGGCTATCCCTAGCTTGGCATGAACCAGAGTCCCGTGCCGCGTATCAGAGATGAACCAGTACCCCGCCATGCACGGCTGCATGGCGATGGCATCCGCAGGGCAGACCCGCGAACATAGGCCACAGCCTTCGCAGGACACCTGATCAACGGAGTAGTCCTTTATTGCCCCGAAACGACAAACGTCCTGACACAGACCACACCGGGTGCATCTTTCCTCATTCACAAATGCAGCCTCTCCACTCCAGAACTCTTCATCCCTTCTAGCCGTAGGCTGAAGCAAGAGGTGGAGGTCAGCCGCATCCACATCGCAATCAGCTAGTACTTTGCATCGAGCTAGAGCAGCAAAGGAAGCCACTATGCTTGTCTTCCCCGTTCCCCCTTTGCCGCTGAGAATCACCACTTCTTTCATGTGATCACCTGCCCCACTGGCAACTCCTCACCACTTTCCTACCCGCTCGCTCCAACCGAGGCAACTCGACCGATCTCTTCGAACAGGTCGAGGAAGACAGAGCGCCACCCGGGTATCCCTTCCACCAGGGCAATCCCTTTCGAGTACAGAGTCGCGATCTTCCTATCAAGAGGGATCTTCAGCAAGATAGGAATGCCTTGCTCATTGCAGTAGCCCTCGACTTTTCTGTCTCCTACTCCCACCCGATTAATTATCACGCCACAAGGGATCCGCAACTTCCTCACCACCTCCACCGCCAGACAGAGATCATTCAATCCAAAAGGAGTGGGTTCAGTGACCAGCAGGCAGAAGTCACTACCACTGATTGATTCCACCACAGGGCACGAAGTCCCCGGCGACACATCAATAATGACATGACTCGTAGGCTTAATATGCCTCTTGACTTCCCTGATTATGGGGGGAGCCATCAGTTCACCAATCAGAAGTCTTCCCTGAACAAGCTCCAGCCTCCCAGAGGTCCCCATCTCCACCACACCTATCTCTCTTCCACGCTCGGTAATAGCCGATTCGGGGCACAGATAGGAGCACGCCCCACAGCCATGACATAGCTCGGGAAAGACGAGTACCTTCTGCTTGATTGCAGCAATGGCATTATAGGCACAGACTTCGGAGCACGTGCCACAAGAGGTACACTTGCTCTCGTCTATTTCGGGCACAGCCACATACACTGGCCGGCTTTGATCGGCGGTCAAGTTGAGGAATATGTGGTCGTTCGGCTCCTCCACATCGCAATCCAGCAGTTGCACTGGATGCCCATTGGCGAGGGAAAGAGCCAAGCTGGTGGCCACCAGGGTCTTTCCTGTGCCTCCCTTGCCACTGGCAACGGAAACGATCACGCTATGCCCTTACCATATTGGCGCCGCATGAAGGGCACTTCAAGTCGTAGCAAGGTACGCCTGCCCCGTGTGACACCCTCGCCCCACAACTGGGACAAACACAATTGCCGCTGGGACCCGCCCCGGGACGGCTTCCACCCATCCTTCCCCTGCCCACCCCGGCACCACGTCCCATTCCCCGACCTGTTCCCGGTCCTTGGCCGTAAGGTCCCGTACCATCTCCTCTAGGCATAGCAGCACCTCACTCAAATGATAACTGGCTCCCTTCATACCATTGGAGGGAGTCCGCACACTCCAGAACTGCAGGTGGGGCAACTCGCGCCCATCACGTCATCCTGGCTGGAGCCAGACCTGAAGAATGAAGAAACCAGCCGCTCAGGATTGGGCGCATGGCACTTGGGACAACTCAAGCCGGTCCCGGTTTCGCCCATGGCCTGGCGGACCTCAAATCTCTCTCCACACTTCAGACACTCATATTCATAAATAGGCATAGTCTCTCTATCCTCCTTTCTCCAGTTCCTCCAAACGCCGCCGGATTTGGCTCAATTGCTGTTCCAGGCTCTCAGCCTGGGCCTTCAGCACCTGCATCTCCTGTGCCGGACCTGTGTCTTGAGGCACAGGTCCTGACGGAGACATCATTCCCCGCCCCATACCCATGCCCATGCCCCGACCCATCCCCATGCCGTAGTGAGACCCGACGTTGGGCTGTACGCTCGACCGAAGTTTCCCTGCCTTATACGCCTCCACCGCATTCGTTACCGTTCCTGAGACACCACTAATCACCTGAACACCCGCAGCAGATAGCGTCTGGTAGGCGTTCGGTCCGCAGTTTCCGGTGAGAACAACTTCCGCCCCCTTGTTGGCAACCATCTGCGCCGCACTGATCCCTGCACCGCCAGCAGCCGCCGCACTGGAGTTCTCGAGCACCTCAAACTGCATCGTCTCAGCATCAACGATAATGAAGTACTGGCACCTTCCGAAGCGAGGATCCACATTGGCGTCCAGACCAGATCCTGTCGCCGATATCGCGATTTTCACCATGCACCGCCTTTTCTATTGTCCAACTTCCAAATCCTTTATCCTCGCCTCAATCTGATCCAGCTGACTCTTCACCTCTTGAGCCTGATTCTTCAATAGGTCAAGCTCTTCCTCTTTGGTCATTTGGGGGGCATAAGGGCCTCCCACACCGTAGCCGTATGGCACAGCGCCAGCGTACGGATTAGCATAGGGCGCCCGCCACCCGAAGCCGTACCCCCGTCCCGGCCCAAATCCCCGTCCGAAACCAACTCCCCGTCCAAAGCCCCAAGGGCCACAAAGACCCCATCCCCCTCCTGTCATCGGACCCATTCCACGCGGTCCTGTTCCATCAAGTCCTGGCATTGTATCACCTCCTCAGTAGTTTTTCACTTCGCCGCTCGCGGGCACACTCATGGCTGATACCCCCTGCGGCACGCTGCTTCAAACTAGGCCTTCCAGTACGGCGGATGCCCATATGGGCCCGCAACGTACGAACCGTAGGCACCATAGCCGGGGTAGCCAAATCCCCCATAGGGATGGCCATAGGCTACACCGTGTCCGGGCCAAGCCCAGGCATAGGCACCGTACGGCCCAATCCCGTAGGGCATCCGCCACCCAAAGCCATACCCCCATCCCTGACGGAATCCATGTCCGAACCCAAGCCCCCTTCCCCGCCCCAAGCCAAATCCACGGGCCCAACCGCCTCGCCATCCGAACCAGCCTCTTCCAAACGGCATACTACCTCACCTCCTTTCTCGCTGTGCTCACCACTGCCTTCCGCCACGAACTCTTCCCTCTCGAAACCTCCTGCCTCTTCCCCTCGCAAAGCCAAAGGCGAAGGGTGAGACAGACTGGATGCTCGCGCTGGAGCACACAGGACAGAATAGCGGAATCCTGTTGCTCAACGCTTCAAAGGGGACGTTCCACTCATGACCGTCATTGTTGCACCTGAAGCGACTTTGCCGCAGCCCAAAATTCCCCCCTACAATCTGAATCGCCTTCCCATTGACCAGGGCATCGGCAAGTTTCTCTCGAGCCGATTCCAGTATGCGGTGAAACGTTGGCCTAGAAACGTGCATCAGCCGAGCACACTCCTCCTGCTCCAATCGATTCAGATCCCTGAGGCGGATGGACTCGGCCTCCTCAACCGACAGGCATACCTCCTCCAACACACTCGCCGGGATGCCCATGGGCTTGAACAAAGCAACGCTGGGGAGCTGAGCCACACAGCGCAACTTCATTGGCCTAGACATGCCTAACCACCATCCTGCCCCTGTAAATTATGAACATATGTCAATAACTAGTTTAACACCGACCTCTTGGCTCTGTCAAATCCCCCTATCACTCCGTTTGAAATAACTGACGCCCAGTGGTACAAAATGGAGCATGAATTGCATAGAGCTATGCCCGAACCTCTCCCACTGTATACAGACAGTAGCTAGAGAGGAATTCTGGAATTCGGTGAGCGTCCTGATGGCCAGTGATCAGGAGAACGATGAGTTGCAGCAAAGGGTCCAGCTTCTCAAGGCCTTTCTGGAGTCAATGGATTTCAGAGAACTGCGCCGACTAAGCGAAGAGCACCTAACTCAAGGACGCACGGTCAAGTTCGTGGTCTACTGGGACAAGTCCAAGCCAAGCTACGAAATGATAGTCAGCTAGCTCTGTATCAGGGCCACGGCTTGAGATGCTATCCCCTCACCTCTGCCAACGAAGCCCAAGCCGTCAGTGGTGGTGGCCTTGATGGTCACTCTAGAGGGCTCCAGCCCCAGCGCCTGGCTGATCCTAGCTCTCATGCTAGGGATGTGCTGTGCCAGCCTGGGACTCTGGGCAACGATAGTGGCATCTATGTTGACGACTGCATACCCCTTCGCCTTCACCAGTTCGCCAACTTTGCCCAACAACAGCAGACTGGAGATGCCCCTGTATTCCGGGTCCTCGGGAGGAAACCGAGTGCCAATATCACCGAGGTCGGCAGCACCGCACAAGGCATCCATTATGGAGTGAATCGCTACGTCGGCGTCGCTCCATCCCAGCAGTCCCCTGTCAGAAGGAATCTCAACACCACCCAGGACCAGCTTCCGACCAGATACTAGGGAGTGACTATCATAGCCGATCCCTACTCTCACTTCTCTCTCAGCCATACTGGGCAAGAACCTCCGCCAACATCAAATCCTCGGAGGTGGTCACCTTGATGTTCCGGTAACTTCCCATGTAGAGCTTGACTGCCCCTTCTCCAAGCTCCACCGCTGCAGCGTCATCGCTGACCTCCGTCGTTAGTTCCTGGTAGGCTTGAGCTATCACGTCAAGAGCGAATACCTGAGGAGTCTGTATCGCCCACAGTCTTCTCCGCTCAAGCGTTGCAGTGACCAGCCCACCGTCATCGGCAAGCTTGATGGTGTCCTTCACCGGCACCGCGGCCACAGCGGCGCCGGTCTCCCTGGCTGCCTCCACCCCATTCCAAATCAACTCCGGCGTCAAAAACGGACGAGCGCCATCGTGCATCACAGCCCATCTGCAATCACGCAGTCGCTTCATTCCCTCCTTTGCAGAGTCCTGCCGCTTTGGCCCGCCAAGACAGACACTGGCCTTGGTCCAGCCTCTTTCTTGCACCAGGCTCTCCCCCAGCCTCATATTGTGCTCCTGTAACACAATGACTATCTGCTGTACCACCGGGCATTCCTGGCAGACATCGACGGACCAAGCCAGCAGAGGCTTACCCTTCAACAAGCAGGATATCTTGTCTACCCCACCCATCCGCTCACTGCTGCCAGCCGCCACAATGACAGCCCCTACCCCACGAATACTGTCCACCTGCTATTCCTGTTCCGCTCGCCTCATTAGCCCCAGACTGAGAGCCTCGCCCACGGAGCCAGCCTCAATCAGCTGCAGACCTGCGTAATCGAGAGGAGGTCCGGATGACATCCTCGGCATGATGCACGACTTGAAACCTAACCTTGCGACCTCGGCCAGTCGCCTCTCCAACTGCGGCACGGCTCTGAGTTCACCATTCAAGCCTACTTCTCCAAAGACGACCAACCTCGGGAGCGTCTCTCTCTCCCAGAAGCTGGAGGCAATGGCCGAGGCGATGCCCAGGTCAATCGCTGGCTCACTGAGTCTCAAGCCGCCAGTGACGTTGACCAGTATGTCTTGATTTGAAAGCTTGAGCCTGGCACGCTTGGTGAGCACCGCGCTAATCAACAGAAGGCGATTGAAATCGATGCCATTGGCAATTCGCCGCGGCGGGCCCAGGCTGGCAGGAGTGGTCAAGGCCTGGATCTCGACCAGCAGAGGCCGGCTCCCCTCAATAGTAGACACCACTGCCGAGCCGACCGCCGCATCTCTACCCTGGGACAAGAAGACCAAGGATGGGTTGTCTACCTCTGTCAGTCCCTTTTGGCCCATCTCGAAGATGCCCACTTCGTTGGTTGAACCGAATCGGTTCTTGATTCCTCGCAACATACGATACGCGCTGAACGGCTCGCCTTCCAGATAGAGAACCACATCGACTATGTGCTCGAGAGCACCAGGCCCGGCGATGGAGCCATCTTTGGTTACATGTCCGCTCATGAATACGGGCACATCGCCCCGCTTCGCCCATTCCATGAACCTCAGGGTGCATTCTCGTACCTGACCGATGCTACCGGGCGATCCGGCTAGGTCTTCCACGTACATTGTCTGAATAGAGTCAACGACAACCAGTTGAGGCTGCAACTCCTGCAGGTGCTGCAGGACAGCCGTTGCGTTGGTCTCGGAGAAGATGAAAAGCCCTTCGCCGCTCACGTTCAGTCTCTCGGCTCTCAGCTTGACCTGGCCGACAGACTCCTCGCCAGAAACGTAGGCGACGGGGTGCCTGCTATCCGCCACCTTGGCCAGAACCTGAAGTAGGAGCGTGGACTTGCCTATCCCGGGCTCGCCAGCGATGAGCACCAGGGAACCAGCCACCATCCCATCTCCGAGGACACGATCCAGTTCCGCACAGCCAAGCCGAAGCCGAGGCAGGGAACCACCCACCACCATAGAAAGCTCTTCGGGCCGACTATCTATAGAGTGAAGCCGAGACGTCGCACTAGAGGACGAACTGACTGGGGACTCTACGAAGCTATTCCACGCTTGGCAACTGGGACATCTGCCCAACCATTTGGCACTTTCCCTTCCACACTGCTGACATACAAAAACGAACTTGACTCTGGGCTTCTCCCAATTGGTCGATTTCAAATCGGCTACTTGGAGTACTCAATACTCAATGACAGCTATCTTATCGCCGACCTTCACAACCTGGCCGACCGAGACTGATACCTCTATCGCTGACCCCTTCACCGGGGACAGTATAGGATTCTCCATCTTCATGGCTTCTATCGTGCAGACTACTCCGCCTTCCTCGACAGTATTGCCTACCGTGACATTGACCTGCAGTATCTTGCCTGGTAGCGGGGCCTCAATCAACTCTTGCGCCATTTCTACAGGACCTCCTTAGCCAGCGAACGCATAACGATTTTCTCCTCGTCGCAAGTCACCTCCACCGTGTCTCCGGACTGGAACTCACCTCGCAGCAATGCCTCTGACAGCTGATCCTCCACCAGATTCTGGATCACGCGTCGCAACGGACGAGCACCAAAAACCGGATCGTAGCCCTTCCGACCGAGAAAATCCTTGGCTGCGTCGGTAACCTCCAATCCAATGTCCTTCTCCTTGAGCGATGCGGCAACCTGAGCCAACATCAAGTCGACTATCTTGCGGAGGTGTTCTTCCGTCAAGGCATGAAAGACGACGGTGGCATCAATGCGATTAAGGAACTCAGGACGGAAGGTCTTCTTCATCTCTCCGAGCACCTTCTCCTTCATCTTCTCGTATTCTAACTGTTGTCTTCCTTCACTATCCGAGTGAGCGGCGAAGCCCACACTGGCACCGCGCTTGATAAGCTCAGCCCCGATATTGCTGGTCATGACAATAATGCTATTACGGAAGTCAACGCGGCGCCCCTTGGCGTCGGCGAGATGACCGTCATCAAATATCTGGAGCAACATGTTGAATACGTCATAGTGCGCTTTCTCGATCTCATCGAGAAGAATACAGCAATACGACTTCCGCCTCACCGCCTCAGTCAGTTGGCCACCTTCATCGTAGCCAACATACCCTGGTGGTGCTCCTACCAAGCGCGCCACGGTGTGGCGTTCCATGAACTCGGACATATCTAGCCTGATTAGCGCATCTTCACTGCCAAACATGAACTCTGCCAGGGCTCTCACCAGTTCCGTCTTTCCCACCCCGGTGGGACCCAGGAACGTGAAGACACCAATGGGACGTCGCTTGTCTTTCAAACCAGTCCGGGCTCTTCGCACGGCTTTAGCCACGGTGGTAATAGCTTCATCCTGGCCTATGATTCGGCGATGCATAGCTTCTTCCATTTGAAGAAGGCGGCTAGTTTCATCGCTGGTCAGACGTACGACTGGAACCCCGGTCCACATGCTGACCACGTCAGCAATATCCTCAGCAGCAACCGTGGGCTTCCCTGCCTCCTGCTTGGCCCGCCATTCCTTCTCCATAGCATCGGTCTTCTCCACCAACTGCAGCTCGCGGTTGCGCAGTTCGCTGGCATATTCATACTGCTGCCCAGCAATAGCGTCCTCCTTCTCCTTACGCACGCTTTCGAGAACCCGTCTTGCTTCAGCCAAGCCAATTGGTGCACTACCCCGCATGATACGAACTCTAGAGCTGGCCTCATCCACCAGGTCAATAGCCTTGTCCGGTAGAAAGCGATCGGGTATGTATCTGGTGGCCAGCGAGGCTGCGGTCTCCAGCGCTTCATCGCTGATATCCAGCCGGTGGAACTCCTCGTACCTGTGCTTGATGCCACGCAGAATCTCAAGAGTCTCCTCCATAGTAGGCTCGGCCACAATGACAGTCTGGAATCTGCGCTCCAAAGCAGCATCTTTCTCGACATACTTGCGGTAGTCGTTCAGTGTGGTGGCCCCGATGCATTGTATCTCACCACGTGATAGCGCAGGCTTGAGGAGGTTCGCTGCGTCAACAGCACCTTCGGCTGCGCCAGCGCCCACGATAGTCTGCATTTCATCCACAAACAAAACACAATTGCCCGCGGCTTTCTCCTCCTCAATGACCTTCCTCAGCCTTTCTTCGAATTCCCCACGATACTTGGTCCCTGCCACCAAAGCACCCATGTCCAGGGCTACTATGCGCTTCCCCTGCAATACTTCGGGGATTTCTCCAGCTACTATGCGCTGAGCTAGTCCTTCGACAACAGCGGTCTTACCCACACCGGGTTCACCTATGAGCGCTGGGTTATTCTTGGTACGGCGGCTCAGTATCTGAATCACCCTCTCAATTTCCTTGTTGCGTCCAATAATCGGGTCAAGTTTGTCCGCCCGCGCCAGGGCAGTCAGGTCCGTTCCAAGCTGGTCTAGAGTTGGCGTCCGCGTTGCAGCACGACCGGTGCGAGCATGCACAGCCTCGCTTTTCATAAGCCGCCTAACTTCCTCGCGAGTCTGTTCCAGACCAATCCCAAAGCTCTCCAACACGCTGCAAGCCACACCCTCCTTCCCGCACAGCAATCCCAGCAACAGGTGCTCGCTTCCTATGTAGTTGGAGCTCAGCCGACGCGCCTCATCCACGGCAAGCTCTATAGCTTTCTTCGCCCTCGGTGCCAGACTGATCTCCCCAACAGTCTGTTTACCCCCTCGACCAACCGCAAACTCTACCGCCGCCTGTATCTTATTCAACGGGACACCCAGATTGCCCAGCACTTTGGCCGCAACCCCCGAGTCATCGGCCACTATGCCCAGCAGTATGTGCTCGGTGTCAATATAGCTGTGCCCGAGCCTCTTGGCCTCCTCTTGAGCCCGCGTCAATACCTTGCGAGCCCCCTCTGAGAACCTTTCGAATCCGCTACTCATTCGCAACCTTACCTGCGCTTTCGAGCTAAAGTATAGTGTATGCCACCAACCCAGTCAACCGAGCGGCGGCTTGAGAGGGGGCCGACTTCATAGTACAATACGGAGCGTCGCAGGGGGGCAACATGCGAGTCGCTGGTGGCAGAGCAAAAGGAACTCAATTGAGAGTCCCACCGGGACGCTTGGTAAGACCGACGACCAGTCTAGCCAAGCAAGCCGTCTTCTCCTCGTTGGAGGCCACTCCGGCCCGCTGGCACAGAGTCCTCGACTTGTTTGCTGGCAGCGGCGCGCTTGGCATTGAAGCTCTGAGCCACTATGCCCAATGGGCTGACTTCGTCGAGCAAAGCAGGAAATGCTGCGACGTTATCAGACTCAATCTGGAAAAGGCTGGCTTCCGGGACAAGGCTCACGTCTACTGCTGCAGCGTGAGCAAAGCTCTGGGTTTGCTGAGCGGAGAGTATGACATTGTCTTCATGGACCCGCCATACTCAGAGCCCTCAGTCAGCGCCCTCCTAGCTACTCTGGCTGGATCACGACTTCTAGGGAAGGGGGCTATGGTGGTAGTCTGCCACGCCAACCGCTTCCCACTGGACCCGGACTACGACGGAGTTCGTCTGGTCAGGCAACGCCACTACGGCGACACCTTTGTTTCCATGTACCGAAGGGAGGATTAGTTCTATGGCGATTGCGGTGTATCCCGGTTCACTCGACCCCATCACCAATGGGCATATCGATGTTATCAGACGGGCATCAGCCCTTTTCGGCGAACTCATCGTGGCTATCTATGATAGGCCGGAGAAGCCGCTCCTTTTCTCTGTCGAAGAAAGGGTGGAGATGGCAAAGAAAGCCGTGGCAGACTTGTCCAATGTCTCAGTCACGCCCTTTAGCGGACTTGTGGTCGATTTTGTCCGCAGCGTGAAGGCGAAGGTCATGGTACGAGGTCTGAGGGCGAACTCCGATTTTGAGCGCGAGTTCGAAATGGCCCTGATGAACAAGAGCCTGGCACCCAATATCGAACTCGCTTGCCTGATGACAAGCTCACAATACCAGTTCCTCAGTTCGAGCGTAATCAAGGAGGTAGCCAAACTGGGAGGCTGCCTCGATGGTATGGTCCCCGACCACGTGGCCAAGGCCCTCAAAGACAAATTCTCCGTCGCTCCTATTGAGGTTGCAAAAAGACACTCCTAGCCATTACAATACTTCACCGAAATCCATGAGGAGGTAGCATTACGAATGGCTTACAAGATTACAGAGGATTGCATAAGCTGCGGTGCTTGTGAATCAGAGTGCAAGAATGAGGCCATCAGCGAGGGCGAAGCTGTATTTGTCATCGATCCCGATAAGTGCACCGAGTGCATAGGCTGGTTCGACTCATCCAAATGCGCCGAAGTCTGCCCGGTAGACGCCTGCATCCCTGACCCTGACCACGAGGAGACGAAGGAGCAACTCCTAGAGAAATGGCGCAAGCTACATCCGGGAGAGACACCAGCGTAGGGCAGATACTAGAGACGCTTGGCCTTTTCGTAGGCGGCAGCGGCAGCAGCCAGCAGTGAGGAGCGGAATCCTCCCTTTTCCAGTTGTAGAAGGGCGTCAGCGGTGGTACCACCCGGCGAAGTGACCATGTTTCTCAACTCGGCCGGGTGCTTGTCTCCCCTCTCCAGAACATGGGTCGAACCGAGCACCGTTTGCAGTACCAGCTTCTCGGCCATCCTGCGCGGTAGGCCGATATGCACGCCGGCATCGATGAGCGCCTCAACAAAGAGAAACACGTAGGCCGGTCCACTGCCACTTAGAGCTGTAGCCATATCTATGTACTTTTCATCCTGGACGTAGATTTCTTCGCCCAGACTGCGGAGAACCGACCTGGCTATCTCCTTCTGTTCCAGCGCGACGTCAGCACTTGCCGTCCATACCGTCATCCCTTCGCCAATCTGTGCCGGCATGTTCGGCATAGCTCTGACTATGCAAGAAGGTGCCAACCCCTCACGCAAGATGGACAGGCTGGCGCCAGCAACAATCGATAGCACGAGCTGTTGAGGTGAAGTGCCACCTATCTCGCCCATTGCCTGAGGCAAATCCCGGGGCTTCACAGCGAGGACAATGAGGTCAGCACCATCCACCGCCTGCCTGCTATTGGACAGAGCTCTCACACCGTGCTCCTTGTTCATCACCTCTCTTCGGGAAGCGGCAACGTCGCTCACAGTGATATCCTGAGCCGCAACCACGCCATTCGCCAGGAGACACCTCACTATGACCTCCCCCATAGTACCAGCTCCAACAACAGCTATTCTCAATATCCTATGTCACCACTATGTTCACTACTCGTTTGGGCACGTAGATGACTCTGGCAATCTTCCTGTCCCGAGTATGCACCTGCACGCGTTCCCTCTCCAACGCCTGTTCCTTCGCTTCTTCCGCG
>Ga0209635_10001378_pt1 | contig 17970 bp, 16 predicted proteins | sample DeeMarSWOR230_32_FD_187463 | JGI IMG/M metagenome (GOLD analysis project Ga0209635, IMG submission 187463) | Marine sediment microbial communities from White Oak River estuary, North Carolina - WOR-2-30_32 (SPAdes) (version 2) | ecosystem: Environmental > Aquatic > Marine > Intertidal zone >... | reverse complement strand
CTACAGAATTCCCCGTTTGTTTTCATCATCGAACCGGGATGAAGGATTAAAAGAACTCAATGAAGAGAGAGAAAAGGGAAGAATCTCCAGAAGAATACCTGAATTCATAGCCTATAAAGGGGGCAACTAGAAAAGGAACCGGTCTGGATTAGATAAAGTGATTCTCTTCCAGATTGTGTGGGTAAAATACACGGGAATGGCGCTAAAAATCTGAAGGGAGCGACGCCATTTCTGTGTATTTTAGCCATTCAATTACCCACACAAAATGGAAGAGAACCGATAAAGTTCTGTGTTCTCAGACTGTTTTTGCATTTCCGTTGTTCAACCACCGTATCAAAGTTGTAGTGTGCTGGATGGATTGAAATACATACCTTCTTAAGTCAAATTTTGTGTTCAAGGAGCTAGTCCTTCCGCAGAAAATCATTAAGAAGGTCATAATTATTGGAGAGGGAGGGAGTCTCTCCAGAAAGCCTTTAGATTGCCTTGTTGGAGTTGAATAATGTATACTTTTCAGTCATGTCCGAGGAGCCGAGCGAGTGAAAAAATATGTGTTCTGGAGCATTCTTCATAAAAATTTGAATATTGCCCTCAATGAAAACCTTTCCAGGTATGCTCAGGGGGACACTTTCTGGCAGGCGATGTTGAACCTGTGCCAGACGCTCCAGGATTTCATCCCATCCGGGAAGACAGAAGAAAGCGACTTCAATGCCCGTTTAAAGATGTATTATGAAACCGGAATAAACAAAGTTGAAATATTCGTAGAGAAAGAGGGAAAAAGGTATGCTGTTAAATGCGCCAACAGCAGCAGTTTCACGGATGGCAAGGACGAGCAGGAAGCCTTGATGAAATACGTTGAGGCGAGAGCCAAAACTTCTCTGGTCAACACCGGAGATCCCACCAAAATTTAGTACAAAAGACAGATCCTGCGCCTTCCTAAATATTATTTTGCGTTTATCCCAAAATGAAGGGAATTGAGTAGAAAAAGAAAATCCCACCATGTCATTGCGGGCGACTGAATAGAGCGTGGCAATCCCGCAAGAAAAAATGAATTTGTTTTATGAGATTGCTTCACTGCGTTCGCAATGACACCTTATGTGTATTTTTTTATCTTATGAGATAGGTTCATTGCGTTCACAATGACATGTTCAAATTTGTCATGGCGAGAGCAGCGCGGCAGTCTCATCATATTGTCAATTGCGAGATTGCTTCGCTTTGCTCGCAATGACATATAATCCCATTCTTTTAGGGAAAGCCCTGTTTTTTGTTCTGCACATCCTGTTGTTCAACGTTTTTAGCCTCTCCTGAGAAGGTCCGCAAAGGATGCAAAAGAAAAAAAATAAAAAAAATACTTGACATATTGTTAAGTTATCACTATTATTAATTATGTAATAATAATAAACTGATAATAAAATGCGATGTTATCAGTAACGACCAGGAGGTGAGGAATTTGGCTTACACCACTGACGCCAATAAAAAGTTTCAAAAGGAATTGAATTCGGGTTCGGCATCGCTTGTGCTATTGAGTATTCTGGCCCACGCTGATGAGCCCATGTACGGGTACCGGATCGCCAAGATCATGGAGGTGAATGATGAAAGCGTACCGATGATGAAACAGGGGGCTCTTTACCCTGTGCTTCGGTCGCTGGAGAGCAGTGGGCTGCTGGAGAGCCATATCGATCCTTCCGTCTCAGGGCCGCCTCGACGCTACTACAAAATCACAAAATCAGGCCTGGAGACATTGAAAAGCTGGACAAAAATCTGGGACCAGACCAAGGCTTTTGTGGACGGAATCCTCAAGGGGAAGACCGATGTGTAGAGATATCAGAGAATATTTAGCCAAGATAGAAAAAGAACTCAAGGGCTGCGACCCGGCCCTCATTCAGGATGCCCTCTCCGATGCCGAAGGGCACTTAAGGATGGCTCTCGGCGAAGCTCTTTTGGCTAAACCCAGCATTTCCGAGACAGAGGCCATTGCGCCCATCATCGAGAAATACGGCCATCCTGAAGAGATAGCCTCTGCTTATCGGGCCATTGAATCCCGGACCTCTCCTGCACTGTCAGTTTCCCGAGTGAAGGAAACGGGGTCTTCCTGGGCGCGGTTCTTCGGTGTGCTGGCTGAGCCAAAAGCATGGGGCGCATTCTTCTACATGCTTTTATCTTTGGTCACAGGCATTGTTTTCGGCGGTTGGGCAATTTTTGCCGGAATCATCTCACTCTGCACGCTTGTGTTCATCATCGGGATTCCAATCGTTGGCTTATTTCTTCTTTCCATCAGGGGAATCGCTTTCCTTGAGGGGCGGATCGTGGAAGCTCTCCTGGGTATCCGGATGCCGCGGAGATCCTTATTCCTGGATACAAACCTGAGCTGGAAGGAGATGTTTATGGCCTTCATCAAAGAATCCTTGACGTGGAAATCTTTGCTCTATGCCGCTCTTCAATTTCCGCTGGGGCTCATCTATTCTTTCGGGATTTTTCTCCTTTTTGCCTTATCCCTGAGTTTCATCGGTAGTCCTGTGTTGGAACTCGTTTTTCATCTTCCCCTTGAATTGTTCGGGCCAGAAGCTTTTACGCCCGTTTGGCTCCTGCCGTTTGTTTCAATCGCCGGATTTTTCCTTTTGCCGCTGACCTTTCATCTTGCCAGATGGGTAGGTAAGGTCCACGGCAAATACGCGAAATCAATGCTTGTGAGAGCTTAAAGGATAGGACCATGTTTAAAAATATCGATGAATATCTAGAAAGACTTAAGAAAGAACTTAAAGGCAATGATCCTGCTCTCATCCAGGACGCATTGTCTGATGCTGAGGAACACTTGAGGACCGCTCTTGAAGAGTCCGCTGAACAAACGCCCCGCATCTCTGAAGAAGAGGCCCTGCGGCCCCTGGTTGAAAGATATGGTTCTCCTGCTGAGGTCGCCTCTGCCTACAAAGAGATCGAGTCCAGGGTGCGGCCGGCCTTGGTGGTTTCGGAAAGACAGATGACCCGGCTTCAAAGGGCGAAGTTCTTTGGAGTGGTTGCGGACGCGCAGGCTTGGGGCGCGCTTCTGTACATGCTGCTATCAGGCATCACTGGCTGCATATTCGGGATGTGGGCGCTTATGGGGACGGCCGTTTCTTTTTTTACGCTTATACTGATCATCGGTCTTCCGGTGACCGGTCTATTCCTTCTTTCCATCCGCGGGATAGCCCTTGTTGAGGGGCGGATTGTCGAGGCGCTGCTCGGGCTCCGCATGCCGCGCCGGCCCTTGTTCTTGCAGAGGGATTTGACTTGGAGTCAAAAGTTCAGGGTCTTGATCATTGAATCCCACACCTGGAAGGCATTAGCCTATATGATCCTGCATTTCCCCCTTGGCTTTCTTTATTTTGTCATTACAGCCAGTATAACCGCTTTTTGCCTTAAGTGTTTTCTCTATCCCTTGTGGTATTGGAGTCTTGGCCGTCCTCTGATCACTTTCAGCCAGCCGGTTTATCCTCCGCTGTGGTCCATCCCCTTGGTCTCTTTAGCCGGGCTTGTCATGCTTCCTTTGATCCTGCATCTGGCCAAATCCGCAGGGAAGCTTCACGCAAGATTTGCCAAATTCATGCTGGTGAGAAAACCACAGGAGATCGATCATGTATAAAAGTTATTTCGAACTTTTTAAATGACTTTTTCGTCTACCATAAAAAGACTTCTTAAAAGAAGTTCATGCTGGTGAAAAAGCAAAAGGAGATCAATCATGTTTAAAAGTTACATTTTAATCGCCTTGAGAAACCTGAAGAAACAAAAGGCTTATTCCCTGATCAACATCGTGGGAATGGCCGTGGGGATGGCGGGTTTCGCCCTGTTTGCCCTCATGGCTGGCGTGAAACTCAGTGCCGATAAATTTCACAAAAACGCAGACAGGATATACAGTGTTGTCCAGGTCGTTCAAGCGGAAAACAAAGAGGAAAAACATCTCGCCTTTACACCCGGTCCCCTAGCAGAGGCCTTGCGCCTTGAATTTCCGGAGATCGAGGATGTGGTCAGGGTTTATCCGGCCGGGAGAATGACTTTTAAGCGGCGAGACGAAAGCTTTTATGAAAACAATATCTTATTCGTTGATCCCGCCTTTTTATCCATGTTCAGCTTTAAAATGGCTGCCGGGAATCCGGAAGCCGCGCTCTCAGAGCCGTATTCGATGGTCATGTCAGAAGCTGCGGCACTCAAATATTTTGGAGACCAGGACCCGATGGGGAAAGTGTTGACGCTTGATAAAAACATAAACGTGACTGTGACAGGTATTACCCGGAACATCTCCAGGACTTCATCGATACGCTTCGACTTCCTGATCTCAATGGAAACCAGCAGGGCTCTCTCTGGTGTTCTGGATGACTGGACGCTTAACCGCATGGCTGCTTTCTTGCTGGTTCCTGATGGATTTGACCGGCATCACTTTGAGGAAAGATTCGCCGCTTTTCTGGCAAAGCATTTTGAAGATTACCCGGAATCCCCACAGAAGATGTATCTTTTTCCGTTTCTTGATTTCCGGCTGAAATCAAGACACATCACCTCTCTGGTGGCCAGCAGCAATCCTGTCAGCGTGTTTGTCACCTTTTCCATCGGAGTTTTGCTGCTGATTATCGTCAGCATCAATTTTATTAATCTCTCCACAGTGAGGTACATGCACCGGACAAAAGAGATCGGGCTGCGCAAAGTGGTCGGAGCCAAACGGCGCCAGTTGATAGTCCAGTTTTTAGGAGAATCCCTGCTGCTCTCCTTTATGGCCATGCCAGTCGCCATCCTCCTCTATGAGATGATCCACCCGATTTTCTATTCCTACATGGGGAGTTTTGCCCTGGTGTCGTTCATTCCACAGGTCTCAAACTCCATCTGGAATTACCCGTTTCTTCTCCAATATCTGGTTGTGGCGGCCATCCTCACCGGGATTTTTTCTGGTTTGTATCCCGCCTTCTTTCTTTCCAGTTTTCAGCCGCTGCAGGTTTTAAAGGAAAGCTTTAAAGTTGGCAGGAAAAAGAAGCGCGGCAGCAAAGTCATGATCGTATTCCAGTTCGCATTTTCCGTCATCTTTATTGCCAGTGCCGGTATATTGAAGACTCAGTTCGGCCACCTTTGGAATGCGGATATGGGCTATAACCGGGAACGGGTGGCTGTGATCCAACTTGGAAAGGAAGACCGCAGCAAACTCGAGGTGTTAAAAACCGAGATATCCCGCCATCCGGATGTTGTTCAGGTTTCTGCGGCGGGAAACCTGCCCATTGTCTGGGAATATGATCTGCCGGTGCGGCTTCCGGATGAACCAGAGGAGGAGGCGTCCCGCATGCAGGCGTACGGCGTTGATTATGGTTTTATCGAAGCTCTCGAGATGGAGATGAAACAGGGAAGGAGCTTCTCACGTGATTTTCCGGACAAAAACAATTTCGTTCTTAGTGAGACGGCTGTTCGGAAACTGGAATGGGAGAATCCCCTCGGGAAACAGTTAACAGTCGGAGACCAGACCGGGACCGTCATTGGCGTTGTCAAGGATTTTCTGTTTGCGGATATCGGCTTCGAAATTCCTCCTGCCGTTTTGTACCTAGACCAGGAGAACCTGAATATCATGCTGGTGAAATTTTCCTCCCTGGACAGGTTTCCTGAGCTTCGTGAATTCATGAAGGCTCAGTGGCAGGTTCTACTGCCGGGTCGTCCATTTGAGTGCCAGACTTTGGCCTGGTATTCCGAGAATGTCTTTGGCCTTCTGGCCAAAATCGCGAATTTCTTGAGTATGATCGGGCTGACAGCCGTGCTTTTTTCCAGCCTTGGCCTGTTGGGTTTGGCTACTTATTTGGCGGAGCGGAGGACAAAAGAGATCGGGATTAGAAAGGCGCTGGGCGCTACATCGATGAACATCATGTGGAAAATGACCAAGGAATTCCTGATTCTGGTGGCTATCGCCAATCTGATTTCCCTGGGGCTCATTTATTATGGCTGGCAGAAGGTTCTTCAGACCGGAATGGTGTTTGTCACCAACATCAGCGCCGGAACGTATATTCTTACCGTGTTCGTTTCTCTGTTTACGGCGCTTCTGGCCGTTTCTACCAAGACCTTGAAAGCCGCCACTGCCAATCCAGCTGAATCGCTCCGGTATGAATGATTTGATCACCACACTCCAGGCAACAATCGATAACGGACTTTCTGGCTGTACTCTGTGTAGCCAGGAAGCTCTTCCTGTAAAGCTCTGTCCTCGAGTGAAGTGCGGATGATGAAGAGAATGATGATGATAAAGGCGGGAATGAATGTATAGAGCGAGCCGAGGGAGAGAGGAAAGCTGAGCAGAAAAAAAATGACTCCCACGTACATTGGATGCCGGACATGTCTGTAAGGACCTGTGGTGCATACCGTGTGTCCGCGGTCTTTCTGAATCCGGACCACATCCGAGGCGAAGGCGTTTTCTTTCACCGCCCAGAATGCAAAGCCCAGGCTAGGAATATAGCCGATGAACCCGAGAACTTTGAAAATCAGGGGGACTTCCGACCAGCGGAAGCGGACAGCATCAAGGCCCGGGATTACCGCTATAAGTATCAGGGCGAAACAATAGGCTATCAAAAATTTCCTGTCCCAGCTTTTCGCCTCTTTTTTTCTTGACATGCGTTCTTTGAGCAGGCCAGGGGCTTTCTTTTTCATCCAGATCATCATCGCTGTTACCACTGTGAAATAAAAGAAGAGAAAAAGCCAGGCCTCAGGCCAGTTGAACGTTCCGGCGGGTACGAAGAGCACTGCAAACATAAAAAGAACCGTTACCACCGTTTTTATAATGATCATTGCCTTGGATTGGTCACGACTCTGTCTCATCTTGAATCCCTTTTATTTTTTTATCCATTTATTTTGCCTAACTCCATTTATTATGTCTACTTATATATCCATTTATATTATATTGCTTGCCTTCCTCTTCTTCACCATAAAATCTCACACTTTCTCTCGCTTCGTATCTACGGAAACTTCGGCTCATGAATGAATCCAGGTCAGCTGACTTGAGTTCGTCCGATGTCAGGCTGTAATAACCGTCATTTTTCGTGGTGGTTTATTATAAGTCCTCTTCTTCCCTGATTTTGATTCCGTTTCTCAGCAGAAGCTCAGCAGTGATTCCCCGGCCGTTGATTGATTTCCCAGAAAATGTGCCGTCGTATATTTTTGAACAGCTGCAGGACGGAGAATAGGATTTTCCAATAAATTCTCTAACCTGATAAAGACTCGCGATTTTGAGTGTTTCTTCAGCGCCTTTTACAAACTGGTCTGTAACATCAACTCCGTTTTCGTTGACCACTTTCGCCCTCCTCTCCAGCACGTCTTTACCCGCTCCCCCCTGGATTTCCTGGCGGAGCCGGGGAGTCGGAAGTCCGCCTAGCTGTTCCGGACAGACAGGAATGAGGACTTCTTTTTTGAGAAGTTCCAGGGCCTTATCGTTTTTATTGTCTGTTCCGTCCCATCTGCATTTTATTCCCAGGAGACATGCGCTTATGAGTTTCATGATTATCGTTGGGAAAAGTTTCGTTTTCCTCCCTTCACCAAAGGCAGGCTAGGAAACATTCCAGCTTCGCCATTTTTTGTATTGATCCGTGGTCACCTCACCTCGGGCATAGGCCTTATGCCAGCCTTCCGGCACTGGCATTTCCCGGTAAAGGCGCTGTCTCCAGGCCTCAAGGAGAAGGAGCTTGCTTCCCATGTAATCAGCGGCACATAAGATCTTATGACCAACGGATGATGATAATTCTTCTAAAAAACGGCACCCCTCTTCGCTCCGGAGCAAATGATGGTCAAGAATTAAGGTGGGGACCTCCTGAGCCAGACGCAGGGCATTATTCCAGGCTTTTTTTCGCTTCCTTGAAGAAAGATAACGGAGATACAAAGGGGGCCCTGATACAAGAACTATGTTGGGCTTCCAGTCCAATATCTGATTAATAGGCTCTTCCTCTAAAAGCTGGATATCAGAAGCGTGGACGAAAACCTCAGCTTTATCCTCCACCCGAGTCATCATCACCATGCCCAGATGATTATTGTGTTCTCCGTGAGGCATGGATGAAGAAAAGCTGAGGAGGCTGTCTCTATGTCCTTCGGCAGCAGGGAGTTTCCGGCCCAAGACTTTGGCCAAATCCTTACAGCGCTTCGCCATGGCGGAAGAAACATCACGGATGCTTTTGCACCATAATCGGGGCTTATGGAGACAGGAAGCGACCTTTTGAGCGGAAAGCTGATAGGGATTGGCGTTTGCCAGGGGGATGTGGTCGCCATGGTAATGGCTGATAACAATATCTGTGCAGTCATTCAAAGCGCCCATGATTTTCTTTCGGACTTTCTGTCCGACGGCGACTTGAAAGGGATGAGGAAGGAGTCCATGGCGTTGATAGCCGAGAGCGACTCCGGGATCTATGATTATTTTGTGGTATTGGGTGTCGACGATGCAGGACAAGCCGCGGACGCCTAAAGATTCCGATCCCAGGATTTTAATTTTCATTATTCTGCTGCATCACCAGTACAGACAGCTCGTGCTTGAATCCTCAAAACTGCCGCTCGTGGTTTCCAGATGAGCGCCTTTGAGAAGGAAAAAATGGCAATCACACTACAATGAATCCTAACAGGCAGATTATAACATATCAAGCCAAGGCCGGGTCCCCTCCATCCAAGCCAAGAACCTTCAGCTCTCCTTCATGGGCCTCGCACGGATAGGAACTGTCGCTGTACATCTCCACTAGGTCAGAAACTTCCCTCATCTTGGAAGAAGAGGTTCTCAATTTTTTTTAAAAAAAATTGAAAATTATTTTATTTTAGAATATAAGTAATTTTCAAATTAATTATATAATTAATAACTTATAAATGGCCTCATCAATAGATCGAAAGAAAAAAGCTCAGATCTTTAAAGCTCTCGCCCATCCCATCCGGCTCCACATTGTGGAATTACTGCTGGAAGATGAAAAATGTGTGAATGACATCAGAGATCTATTTGATTCCACCCAGCCTAACATATCCCAGCACTTGAACATCCTCAAATATTCCGGGATTGTGGATTTCCGCCAATCGGGAAATCTGAGGTGTTATTATTTACAGGATCCCGAAAAAATAAAAAAAATCATCCGGGCTGTCAAGGGTCTTGTTGCCTAACTGGACACACTCGGTTTTACATGATTTACAGTCTGCTCTTATGAGTATGATCAAGAAAAAAATTTTTAACTTTTAAGGAGGTATTATATGGCAAAGGTTGCGATCACAATCAACGGTTCAGAACCCTCAAATGTTTTTCCACCGTTCATCCTGGGCTCTTCAGCCATCGCATCAGGAGATGAGGTCATCATTTTCTGCTGCCCTGGAGGAGCGCCAGCCATGGTCAAGGGCAAAATTGAGAATATGGAAGTCAAAGGCTTACCCAATCTCCTCGAGCTTTTTGAAGGAGTTCGCAATCTAGGCGGTAAGATATACGTCTGCGAACTTGCCTTGGATGCTAAAGATCTCAAAAAAGAGGATTTTAGAGATGGAATCGAAATAATCGGAGCGACGACGTTCATCAACGAGATCAAAGACGCAACCATAACCTTTTCTTTCTAAGCGTGAAAGAAAATTCATTTTATATTGAATAGGAGGAATAAGAGGCAATACAAAAACTGGATACCTAAGGATTAAAGTGCCCCCCACCGCATTTTAAAAGTCGCAACTCTGGGGCCTCATCTAACCTTTATTCTCCGGGCTGATCGATTCGCAGAAACGCGCCCGGAGCATTGTATCTGTGCGCCATTTCTATATAAAGCCTTTTTCCATAACTCCAGAAGTCCTTTTGCTCCTGATTCACGTTTCCCACCACTCTTGCGGGAACTCCCACGGCTATCTTGTCGTCAGGAACTTGCTGGCTATTTTTTACCAGGCCCATCTCGCCGATGATCGCCCACTCTCCCACCACACTGTAATCACTGATGGTCGCTCGCATTCCTATTACCGCGAAATCTTTTATCTGGGCATTATGAATCATGGCACCGTGTCCTACCGTGACCTGGCTGCCGAATACTGTCCGGTCATTGGGCCGGGCGTGGACTACAGCGCCCTCCTCGATTGCCGTGCCGTCTCCAACTATGATCATCCCGTAATCGCCACGGAGGATCACCCCATGGCCGATATAGACGTCTTTACCGATTTTCACATTGCCGATGACCAGGGCGGACTCCGCAATAAAAGAGCCTGGTCCGATTTGAGGTTTGAGTCCTTCAAATTGATATAAAGCCATTTCAATCTCCAGTATAAAAATTAGGCCTTTTTGTAAGGGTCAGGCCTGTCTTAACGGATTGCATTCTGATCGTCTCATCCTGGAACGAAACGGGGGGTAAATCACTTTCCGCGCCGAAGTGTCACCTTTCGCACACCTTTCACCTGCCGAAAATTAGCCCCCTGGCCGATGCAACTGAGGACTCGATCACGATCAGTGACGATAGAACCGGATATTCCGTCGAAACCATAATCAAACAGAACAGTCGATAAAGGGGTGCTCGGTCCGAGCATCATCCTGTATGCATGGGGTGAAATAAGGTCCAGGATGCCTCCCAAGGTATGGTTGATCAATGTCGTGCTGGTTATGGCGACAACTTCTGCCTGAGGGAGGAGAGTCTCGATCTCATGACCTGTCATGTCCCCGGGCCGGCCCCGTCCCGGGAGTTCAAAGACCCATAATTCTTGAGCCACCTTTTTAAGGCCCTTGACGAACGGAAAATGTCCGATAACCGCTATCCGTTTTCCTTCTCCTCGGGAGCGGATTTCCTCCTCGGCATTCAGGTCAACGTATAATGACTCGTCAATAGGCAATACCGAATTCAGGGCAGCGATACCGATTGAGGCCTCCAGGATTCGGCCGGACAGGGATAGTTTGGCCAGTTCTTTGGCTCCGACCGGAAGAAGATTCCCGGCGGATTCCACCTGGTGGTCTTCAGAGGGGAGGATGGAGGTTGCCATGGAGGAGGCAAGCCCGCAGCGAAAAGATGTGACCGCTGTCCAGTAGACGCAGGTCCGAATGTCCGATACTTCGCAGTCGGAATGTATGGAGGACAGAATATCTTTCAGTAAAGCTTGGGTCTTTTCCATTGATCTTCTCGATTCCCTTCCATATTTTATAGATAATTGAATAACTATAATACGCGGAAATGGCATCGCTCCCTTCAGATTTTTAACGCCATTCCCTCTCCGTCCCCCCTTAATGCATAAGCGAAGGGCGGTGGGGCAAGAAAACCGTTTGAAGGCTGAGCGGGCACGGTTCCTCACCGATGAGGTGAGGAGAGCGATGCCTGAAACCGAGCTGCTTTTGACTCGCTGGGGCAAAAGTGGCGTGTTTTCGGTACCCACTGTCCTGAGCTTTCTCAAACATACTCGGCGGCCGATTTCATCGGCTTCCCTCGATGGACGTTTCGGGAAGGCTAAATCTTCAAGGTCGCTTCTTCCATTCCCGTGTATTCTACTTACACTATCTGGAAGAGAACAATCTTCTTTGATTTCCCAGACAGAACTTATAACACAGGAAAAATTCGCGGTCAATTCACCTTGATTTTTTTCGTTTGCAGCTATAACTTAAGTTTGAGAATTCATAACACTGTCAAAAGGAGAATTTAGCCATGAAACGAAAAATCATTTTCCCTGCCATTTTTTTATTCCTGATTCTATTGTCGGTTAATCAATGGGCCGAGGATAACTGTTCAAGCTTTCTGGTGACCAAGGGAGCCTCAAAAGACGGGTCGGTCATGATCACCTATACCTGTGATGGGGAGTTCCTTCCCCATCTCGAATATATTCCCGCTCAGGACCATGAACCCGGCTCCACCATCCCGATCAGAGGAAGAGACGGCAAGGTCAGGGGCGAGGTCAGGGAAGTCCCCCATACATATGCTGTGGTCGATTTGATGAATGAACACCAGCTGGCTATCGGGGAAACCACATTCGGCGGTCGCCGGGAACTGCGAAACCCGGACGGACTTCTTCATTATTTCTTTCTGATGAGGCTTGCCCTTCAGCGGGCCAAAACTGCCAGGGAGGCCATTAAAGTCATGGCTGAACTGGTCGAGGAATACGGGTATGCGAGCTCCGGCGAATCCTTTTCCATCGCTGATCCCGATGAAGCTTGGATCATGGAGATGATCGGTCCGGGACCGGGCGGAAAAGGTGCTCACTGGGTGGCGCTGCGTATCCCAGACGGATATGTTTCGGGCCATGCCAATATGTCCCGCATCGGAGAGTTCCCTTTGAACGATCCCGAGAATTGCCTGTACTCCGAAAACGTTATCTCCTTTGCTGAGGAGAAGGGTTATTATGATAAAAAATCCGGAAAACCTTTCAGTTTCCGCTATGCCTACGACCCGCCAGAGCCCTCATCGCTCAGGACCTGTGCTGCCCGCGTTTGGAGTATGTTCCGCCGGAGTGCGCCGTCTCAGAATCTTTCCCCGGATTTCCAGCGCGGCAAGAAAGGCGCCAAGCCTTATCCCTTGTGGATCAAGCCCGACCAGAAGCTGTCCTTACAGGACGTGATGAATATCATGCGCGACCATTATGAGGGAACAGAGTATGACATGACCAAAGGGATAGATGCAGGTGCGTTCGGATGCCCTGTTCGCTGTCGAGATCTCACCTGGGAAGTGGACGGCGTCAAATACAGCTGGGAGCGTCCCATATCCACCCAACAGACCGGGTTTTCTTTCATCTCCCAGTCCCGGGGATGGCTTCCCAATGCCATCGGAGGAGTTTACTGGTACGGCGTGGACGATACCTACACAACCTGCTATGTTCCTCTCTACTGCTGTATTCAGGATCTGCCCGAACCATTCACTGTCGGAGACCTTCAAAAATTTTCATGGGATTCAGCCTGGTGGGTGTTCAATTTCGTAGCCAACTACGCCAACCTCAAATATTCCTACATGGTTCAGGATATTCAAAAAGTCCAGACAGCCCTGGAGGGGCAATTGCTTTCTCTTCAGCCGGCGATCGAGAAAATAGCGCTTGAGCTGTCCAAAACAGACCCGGAGCTCATGGTCCACTATTTGACCAGCTATTCGGTCAGTCAGGGTGAGCAGGTGGTCAAGCGCTGGATTGAGCTGGGTGAGTACCTGTTGACAAAATACAACGACGGCTATGTCAAAGATGAAAGAGGACGGCCTCGAGGTGTCGGCTATCCTTCGGAATGGCTCAAGGAAGTCCTGAAATCCAAGCCCAAACAGTTCAAGCTGCCTAAATGGGGCGAGGAGAAGAAGAGCGGACGACTGCACTGAGCATCCGGATTTATCTGTTCAGGAAAGAATTCAAATAGATTATTGATGAAGAAGACCTCAAAACAAGCGAACATTCGGGGCTCCGGCAGCTATGACTATGAAGATTTGCGCAATTTGTCGCATCAGATCTTGCTTCTCGCCCTGCGCGGTCTTTTGAGGATCGACTTTTTGAATGAAGCCTCAAAGATATTGATCGAATTTTCCGGGTGCGACTCAGTTGAGATGTGGCTGAAGGAGCGAGAAAAATACTATCGCAGTGAAGTGACGCGTCTGAAAAAGCGGCCGTTCCGCTTTGAGATAGTGCCTATTATAAAGGATGAAAAAGGCCGGTCTGTTCCCAGATTGAAAAAAAACTCCCAACTGGAGCGGCTGTGCTTGAGCGTTCTTCTCAAACAATATGATTCAGCCTTGCCCTTTTTCACGAATAGCGGGAGTTTCTGGACAAACGATGCTGAGAAATCATTTGCTGCTCTCTTCAAGAAAAGGCGGGAAACTGCCTCTGGCAAGTCAATCCTGAAAGAGCATTATAGATCTTTGGTTGTGATCCCGGTTTCAGTAGAAGATGAGAACATCGGGCTTTTGCTGTTGAAGATCAAGTCTCCTGATTTCTTCATGGAGAAAGATGTAAGATTCTATGAAGGGGTTGTCCAGACACTGGGGATTGCTTTGATCCATCGGCGCGCGCAGGTGGAGCTGCGCGAAAGAGTCAAGGAACTCACCTGCCTTTATGGGATTGCCAAGCTTGCAGAAAGAACCGACCTTTCGTTGGAAGAAATCCTTCAGGGGATCGTAGGGCTTCTTCCCTCCGCCTGGCTGTACCCAGAAATAACATCAGCCAGGATAATATTGGACAGACATTCTTACTCTACTGGCGTTTTTCAAAAGAGCGTCCAGAGACAGACTGCGAATATCGTTGTTGACGGTGATGAGCGTGGTGTTGTCGAAGTGATTTATTCAGAAAAGAAGCCTGAGCTTGATGAAGGGCCTTTTCTCAAGGAAGAACGCAATTTGATAGATACAGTTGCCAGAGAGATTGCCTTGATTATCGAACGGAAACAGACGGAATATGATAAGGAAAGGCTCCAGGAACAGCTCAGGCATGCGGACCGGTTAGCCACTATCGGCCAGCTTTCGGCAGGAGTGGCCCATGAGTTAAACGAGCCTATCGGAAGCATTCTCGGGTTTGCCCAGCTTGTTCAAAAATATCCTGAATTATCGGAACAGGTAAGACAGGATATCGAGAAAATCATGAAAGCATCTCTGCACGCGCGTGAAGTCGTTAAGAAACTGATGCTGTTTGCGCGGCAGATGCCTCCCCAGAAGACTCAGGTGAATCTGAATCAGATAGTGGAGGAGAGTCTTTATTTTCTCGAGTCGAGGTCTTCCAAAGAAGGAATAAAAGTCATCCGTTCCCTTTCTCCGGATTTACCAGAAGTCACTGCTGATCCCGCTCAGATGACTCAGGTTTTTGTCAATATTGCCGTCAATGCTATACAGGCCATGCCCAATGGAGGGAAATTGACCATAAGGACTGATTCATCTGAAAAGTTTGTCTCGCTCATTGTGGAGGATACAGGTATCGGTATGGAGGAGGGCATTATCAAGCAGATATTCCTCCCGTTTTTTTCAACTAAGGACGTCGGAAAGGGAACTGGCCTAGGTTTGCCTGTGGTCCATGGGATCGTGACTTCTCACGGAGGCTCTGTAAATGTCACCAGTGAAGTGGGCCGGGGAACAAAGTTCGAGATTCAGCTTCCTATCGCTGAACCGAACGGTTAAAGAGGAGAGATCGAGATGAAAAATTCTTCAGGGAAGGAGCATATTCTCGTCGTAGACGATTCTCCGGATACCTTGGAGGTGCTGCAGAGAAACCTGGAGTCCAAAGGGTATCGCGTTTTCACCGCTCCTGGAGCGGTTGAAGCGATCAAGATTCTCGAATCTGCAGCCATGGACCTGGTCATAACAGACCTCAAAATGCCCAAGGTTGATGGTTTGAGTCTGGTCAGGCATATCCAGGAAAATTTCAAGGATACGGAAGTGATGATGATCACGGGCTATCCTTCGATTGAAGGCGCTGTCGAAGCGGTTAAAACCGGAGCTGAAGAATATCTGGCCAAGCCTTTTACCGATGAGGAGCTTTTTACTGCTGTTGTGCGGGTAATCGATAAGCTCCATCAGCGAAGGGCTGTACTGAAACAGACCAGTAAGCCTCTTGTCAGCCGTCATGGACTTATCGGTGAATCAAAGGCCATGCGAAAGGTCTTGAATGCCATCGAGAAGGCAGCCGCAAGTTCAGCGACGGTTCTCATCACTGGAGAGAGCGGTACAGGCAAGGAGCTGGTAGCAAGGGCCATTCATTACAACAGTCCTCGTGCTTCTGCTCCCTTTGTTCCCATAAACTGCGGTGGAATTCCCGAGACCTTGCTCGAAAGCGAGCTTTTCGGGTATGTGAAGGGGTCTTTTACCGGCGCCATGGAAACCAGAGCAGGTTTCTTCCAGACCGCCGAAGGAGGCACCATTTTTCTGGATGAGATAAGTGAGACGAGTCTATCCATGCAGGTCAAGCTTCTCCGTGTTCTCCAGGACAAAGAGGTCGTTATGGTTGGAGAAAGGCGTCCCCAGAAAGTGGATGTGAGGATTATCGCTGCCACCAACAAGGATTTGCAGGGTCTGGTAAATAAAGGCTCGTTTCGGGAGGACCTGTTTTACCGGCTGAACGTTATCGCCATCGATGTCCCTCCTTTGAGAGAAAGAGAGGAAGATATTTTGTTGTTGGTCAATCATTTTGCTGTTAAATACGCAAAAGAATCCGGAAAAAAAACTCCAGGATTTTCTGGAGACGCCTTAAAGGTCTTGAAAAGCTATTATTGGCCGGGAAACGCAAGGGAATTGGAGAATATTATTCAGAGGCTCGTGATCATGTCTGAAGGAGATATCGTGGATGTTGCTGACCTTCCTTCTCTCATGCGTTTCTCTGCTCTCAGCGGGATAGGCCCTCAGCGGACCTTGGCTGCTGTGGAGGCTGAATATATTCTGAGCGTTTTAGCCAGCGTGGATAATAATAAGACCAAGGCGGCCGAGATCCTCGGAATTGACCGCAAGACACTGCGTGAGAAGTTAAGGAAAATAAAAATACCTGCCAAATCCCAATGATGCCGTTGGCGGAGAGATTTTCCCCAGTGGTACAAATCTCCCCGGTTGTCTTTTTGTCTTTTTTGAATGACTTCTGTCAGCCAGCTTAGGCTAAACTTGAATTGACTCCAAAATAATTCTTTATTTTTCAATAATTTATGGAGATTTCACACTCTTTTTTTAGGAGAAGACGCTCAAACGGAGGGGCAGGTACAAGACTTGGCACTGAAGTTGCAAAGGATTACTCCCGAGAAAGGAGGCAAAGAATGAAAAAATTCGATCAAAACAGAAAAGACTTGAACGGTTTGAAACATATCTCGACATCCAAGGATTGGAAGCTTCTCTATTTTGAACATGGAAGACCCGGTCTTGAAGAAGAAGTGAGAAAGTTCAAGGGATTGTGCAGCTATTGTGAACTCAACGAGATATGTTCGCTACCCAAGCCTGTAACAGGAGTCTGGCGGTGCAAGTATTATAAAGCCACATCCAGCAAGAAAACGAGTCTGTATGAGAATGTTATCAAACAACTGGAAATGGCAGAAGACATTGTTCATTTTGACAGGGATATCTGCAAGATCCTGGCTGATACAATGAACGAGCTTGTGGTCCATTTTCCGGTCAAAATGGATGACGGCAATGTCAAGGTGTTAACAGGCTATCGGGTCCAGCATAACAATGCCCTGGGACCATTCAAGGGCGGACTCCGGTTCCATCCCCTCGTCGATATCGATGAAATACGAGCCCTGGCCACACTGATGACCTGGAAGACCGCGATCACCAATATCCCTTTCGGAGGTGCAAAAGGAGGGATACAGCTCGACCCGGCAGAATTCAGTCCCAAGGAACTCGAGAAAATAACCCGGCGGTTCACCTACTCTCTGGGAAATAATATCGGGCCCGAGTATGATATTCCTGCTCCGGACGTGAATACGAATCCCCAGATCATGGCCTGGATACTGGATACCTACATGTCCACTGTGGCTCCGACGGAGAGGAACCGGTGTATCCATGTCGTCACGGGAAAGCCTGTCGAATCGGGCGGAAGTCAAGGACGCAACAAAGCAACAGGACAGGGAATCGTTTTCCTTATCGAGAAGTGGGCCAAGGATCACGGATTCAACTTGAAGGGAGCCACGTTCATGGTCCAGGGGTATGGAAACGTCGGCTCTTGGGCGGCACGCCTGTTGAAGAGACATGGCGCGAAGCTCATCGCTGTCGAAGATGTATCAGGGGCAATCTACAGGAAGGAAAGCATTGATCCTGACGACCTGGCCGATTATGTCAAAGAACACAACGGTTTGGTCCAGGGCTATCCCAGAGCGCAGTCGATCGATCACGAAAGATTTATGACCACTAAAGTGGATATATTCATACCGGCAGCTCTGGAAAACCAGATCACTTCAGAGACCGCGGAACTTTTGAACGTGAAGCTCATCGCAGAAGGCGCCAATGGCCCCACCACTCCAGAAGGTGATAAAGTTTTACTCAGCAGAGGGATTGATGTCATTCCGGATATCCTCTGCAATTCCGGAGGTGTGATTGTCAGCTATTTCGAGTGGCTCCAGAATAAGCGCAGCGAGTTCTGGGACGTTAGGGAAGTTGA
>Ga0209635_10001377_pt1 | contig 17975 bp, 14 predicted proteins | sample DeeMarSWOR230_32_FD_187463 | JGI IMG/M metagenome (GOLD analysis project Ga0209635, IMG submission 187463) | Marine sediment microbial communities from White Oak River estuary, North Carolina - WOR-2-30_32 (SPAdes) (version 2) | ecosystem: Environmental > Aquatic > Marine > Intertidal zone >... | reverse complement strand
CCTCTTTAAAAGTTAAGGAAATATTTGACACTGATAAATCCGATTCTGGTAAAGTAAATAATACATTTCTCTATAAAACCGATAACAAATGTAGTTTAAAACTTATACTAACAAATCCTCTTAAGCTACCTATTTTAGATATAAAAATTAAAAGAGAAATGCCCGCTTTTATTCAAGAAATTGAGATGAGGGATCCCACTCTTGGTGATGCCTCTTTGAAAGAAGAAGAGGGGAAACGAATACTTTATTGGGAGATAATTTCGCTTGAGGGCGAGAAAAATGCGGAACTTGAGATATTCTTTAATGTGAATATTAAAGAATTAGCTGCTCAAGAACTTGGAGTTTTAACTGTCAATTATTTAATAAATAACTATAAATTAACAATGATGAATCCTGAAGTTAGAGGATTAACTGATTCTATGAGTGGAATTGACAGAGATGAAGGAACTAACCCCGGAATTTGGGATTGTAATGTGGAGTTTATTAATGAATCTGAATTCCAAGTAAAATTAGAAGATACTAAAGTTACACAAAAAATTGCCACAGGAACTGAAGTAGTTGTATCCCAAACTCCAGATAAAGTTTTAAATCCTAACGAATCATGGGATTTTGATTTTCAAGTGGAGGCCAAGGACGTCCCAGAATTAAGCTCTGAAATTGGATTTACACCATTATTTGTAGTAATTCCTAGAGTTGTTGGTGAAATTATAAAGGAATCAACAGTTTATAACGTATTAAGTGCTACTATTGATAAAACTATTAATCCACCAGAAGTTGATGCGTATGCTAATACAGATATGTCAATTGTCAATACAATCGTAAATGAGGGTTCTTCAATAATCGAAAAGACTTTTTTATCAGATGAACTTCCTCCTGATTTTATTCCTCCCTTGGTAAAAGATATAAAAATTACTTTAGGAGATATTGACATAAGTTCAAGGGAGGAATTTATCCAAAGAATATTAATAGATCCTAGCGATCAAGATTTCTCCTCAAAACATCAAATTTACATTGAATTACATAATCTTTCAAATGAATTTCTTCCTGGAACACAGATGGTAATTTCATATCCTCTTCTAGCAAGGAACCCACGTCCACCTACTGAAACAAAATATATGACTCCCGTGAAAATTGAGATTAATAGTCCTGTTGAAGGTAAATCATTTATTAGAATTCCCGATGAGGAACCAGAGTTAAAAGTAAGATATGTAAAACGTAAATTGAAAACGCTTAAAAGTATTAAACCTGGAATGACTGAAGGCGAGTTCAGTATTGGTGTAAGAGTCCAGAACAAAGGTGATGTTGAATTAGAAAATGTTCTAGTTAAAGATATTATTCCTTCAAGCTTTAGTTTAACCGAATTTACTCCTCCCGAGGGTGCAACACACGAGGTAGTACAAGTAGGTGATTTATCAGAATTACATGTAAAGGTTGCTGAGATAAAAGGAGGGTCTTCGGTGAGTATAAACTATAATTGTTCTGGTTCAGGTGATTATCCTCGATCAGAACCTGTGGTCGTTGTTTTAGGTAGAGGTGGAGGAGAAACATCAAGTTCTTCAGGAGCGCCTCCTGCAGGTACAGTAACTCCAAAAGCACATGTAGCAGGCTCTCAAGCCGGAAAAATCCATGATCTTTTTATCGAACTATACAAAACTATTGATCGCGCACCATCTTGTGAAGTTTTTGGAAATTTATTAGAAAGAAGAAGAGATGAATTTCCACCTGGACCAGTTTTGCATCAAATTTTAGCGTATGCAAAGCAGTTAAAAACTCTTGGAGAAAAAATTATCGTTGGTTCATTATATGATGACGTAATGAACAAATTGAAAGATTTTAAAAGTAAATATGATTAATTTTTTTTAGTATTTTTCTAAAAATATTTTATTTTTTCCTATTTTTTTAAAGAACTCATATATTCTAAGAATTTAAAAAAAAATTCTACAATAAGATTTTTGATTATAAATAGATATTTAGTTTATCAACGTCTTTTTGAATCCTTGAAATTCGCTTTTTTTGACCTTCTTCATCAAATCCTTGTATGTCTTCATCTAAAGTCAACTGTTCTTCTTCATATGCTTTTTCCAGTTCCATCCCATATCTAATGGCAAAAGCAACTAATTCAGGAATTAGAGAAACCATAGCCCTGAAACTAAAAATACCCGCTAACACTGAAAGTCTATTTATCATCTCTCCAAAAGGATTTAATTCCACCTCAGGTTTTCTCATTATATCTAAAATTCTTTTAAATAATACATCGTAGAATACTTCTAGCTCTTCTTTACTTAAATTTTCTTCTTCCTCTTCCATTATGAAATACCTCGAGTTTTTTATAATAATATTAAAGTAAGAAATAAATTTAATAAATTTCAATTTGAAATATTTTATAGAGATTGTTTCAAAATAATTTATATATGAACGCAAGTGAACGATATCTCGCTGTTTTTGATGATAGGAAAAGGAACATGTTAGATAGAATTCCTACTCATGTTCAATATATAAGAGAGGGATTTCTTTCTAAATATAAACATGAAATTTTGAAATCTTATCATGGTCAATTATTTAATAACGATTTTTTTGATATACCTCACATATTAGGATTTGAATCAATTTTTGCTCGATTCCCTTTAAGTTATAAGATTAAATCTATTACAGTTAAAGATAATGTAGGAAATAAGATTAGAATCAAAGAAAATGGGCAATCAATAAAACGAAAATCAACTTATTATGAAGGAGGTTTTATAAATTCTATTGAAATTTTAGATGCTTTATGGGCAAATTTAAAATTAATTGATAACAGTGAAAATATAATAAAATTAATTAATTATTATGATAAAATAGCCCCATATATATTTCCAGTATTAACAGTTGATGGGATCTTCGATAGAGTTTGGAAGGGTATGGGAATGCCAATTTTTTCTCGAAATTTCCAAAAAAAGACAAAACTCTATAAAAAATTAATTGAATTTTATGCAGAATTAACTAAACTAAACATTGAAGGTTTAATTAATGCAACAGGAGATAAGGGGAAAATTATTACAGTTTTAGATGATACAGCTTTTAAGGCGCGATCTATGATATCTAAAGAGCGCTGGGATCAAGATTATTTTCCACATTATAAGGAAATTCTCTCTATAATTTTAGACGCTAATTTAATTTCTCAAATTCATACCGATGGTGACCCTACAGAATTAATCCCTTCATTTCAGAGTGTAGGTTTTAGGGGTTTACAAGGTTGGGAAGGAGGTGCAGATCCTCAATATATTAATGATAATTTCCCGGATTTTGTGATTATTGGATTTGGTGATGTTAGTCATATCCTTCCATTTGGAGATCAAGAACAAGTTGAAGATCATGTAAAAAGTCTAATAAGAATTTTCAAAGAAAATAGGCATTTTATTATTGGTCCAAGTACAGTTATTTTTCAAGAGATTCCTCTTAGAAATGTAAGAACCTTTATTAATGCAGCAAGGAAATATGGAAAATATTAAAAATTTCTTTTGAATCAATAAGAATGATAAAAATAAATTATTTTATATATTGAGAACTATTTTATACAATTTATTGTTAAAAAGCATTAATATAAGTTGGATAAATTTATGCTTATAATAATTTTAGTATTAATTTTTCTTTTTCTATTAAATTTTTTTACTTATTGGATACTTATATTAAAGCAAAAGCTACTTGAGAGTACATTGAGTGAATGGTATAAAAAAGCTTTCCCTATAATTTGGATTATTTGCATGAATCTTATACCAATTGTAAATTCAAGCTTTTTCCAACCTTTTTTTAATGAAAATATTAGCTATTTTAATCAATATTGGTTATGGTTCATATTAATAGGTATCATCCTAGTTGTATTTGGAATCAAAATTCATACATTAGCTACAAAATTATTAAGAATTACAACTAATGAGGGAGAAAGTCCACAATTAATAAAAAAAGGTGTTTATGAGATTGTGAGGCATCCTCAATATTTATCATGGTTTTTAATATATTTAGGTATTACATTTATATTCGATTCTTTTATAGCAATAATAATTTCCCCGATATTGTTTATTTTGACAGATTTACTATGTTTTTTAGAAGAAAAATATTACCTTACAACAAAATTTGAAAATAATTACAATCAGTACAAAAAAAAGATCCCGTACAGGTTAATTTCACCTCCATACAATTACATATTTATAATTATGGGGATTATAATAGCTTATATTGGATTTTTAAATATTTTTAATATTCAATAACTCTACAGACTGATCATAAATGAAAATCGCAATTTTAGCTACAGATGGTTATGAAGATCTTGAACTTCACTATCCACGTATTAGATTGATTGAAGCAGGCTATGAAACTGAATTAATTAGTTTACATAGGAGAGAAATTAAAGGAAAACACGGATATCCAATCAAACCTGAAAAATTAATAAGAGAGGCAAATCCTAATGCTTATAATGGTGTTATAATCCCCGGTGGTACAAAAAATCCCGATTATCTTAGAAGAGATAAGGATGTACTTGAATTTGTTTTTAAAATCAATGAACAGGGAAAATTAGTGGGTGCTATTTGTCATGCGGGTTGGGTTTTAATTTCTGCCAAAATTCTAAGAGGACGAAAAGCGACTAGTTATTTTGCTATAAAAGATGATATGATAAACGCGGGTGCTATATTCGAAGACTCTTCAGTTGTTATAGATAATAATTTAATTACATCACGTATGCCAAGTGATTTACCTGATTTTATGAAAGCAGTTTTGAATTTTCTTGAACGCTAAAAATAATTTAAGATAAAATTGGGGTTATCTAAGATAAGGCTTTAACTCGATGAATATCATCTTTGAGTATTTCTAAAAATAGATTTATTTTTTCAATTTGTTCATTAATAATTTCAATTTTTTTATCTATAACTTCTGGATCTGATATAGTTTTTTTCTCGAGTTCCTTTCTTATGATATTGTATGACCTAATTTGATTTAAGATATTCTGCATTCTTTTTATCTTAATTTGGTATAATTTTTTATATTTTTTTAGATCATCTAGTTTTGTTTCAATATTTTCAACATGGGCAAAGCATCTATCGATATTTTCTTCCTTCTTCAAATCTTTAATAATTGATTCTATGCTCTTTAAATAAGTTATTACTAAATTCTGTTGTTCTTTATCTATTGATTCTAATTTAAACTGTGAATCTGATGAAACTTCATCAAGTATATCTGAAGTATATTTGATTTGAACTCTATTTGGAACTCGACTAATAGTATCATTTAATCTAATACGGTCACTGGTTATTTCATACTCATCAAGATCGGTTATCAGTTCTAACTCATCTAATTCAACTTGTGTTATTAGAGGTGAGAATTTTACCTGCAATTTTTTATTTCCAAAGTATTCTTTGTTCTGTCTTAGGATTTGAGTATACATTTGTATAAATTCTGGACCAATTGGAGCAAATAAAACACCTCCATTTTCATCAAGTTGATTTAATAAAGGATGTATTTTAGATTGTTCAATAGCTCCAGTTACTAAAATTTTTTGCCAAGGACTTAAATCTGGCATTCCATTAAGAGGATTCTTTACAATAATAGAAATATTAGCATCCAATTTTAACCTTTTTAGATTATCAGAAGTTATTTTAGCGATTTCAGAATTTGCCTCGAGAATTATTATCTCTCCCTTGGGTGCTAATTGATGCGCTAGAGCTGCAATATATCCACTTTTTGCTCCCAATATTAATAAATCATCATCTTCCGTCAGAGAAAGACCTTGAAGCATAATAGTTATCATATGTGGGGCAGAAATCGTCCTATAATTATTAGGATTCTGTTCATCATAATAAAATAAATTAGGTACATCCTCATAAAGTCTAACTAACTTGATGAACTTTTCTGGAATAAACTGTTCTAAGGGAATATCCATAAAAGCTTTTATTAAACGTTTATCTTTTAAAATTTCATTCAAAATTAAGGTATCTAATAAGCGCTTTTTCTTTAGTTTAAGCTTTTCCTTTAATTTATCGTTTCTGTCCAAATTTTATCATTCATTTCTTATATTAAAAAAATAATATAAAAACAAATTATTATACTTTGTTATAATAATTATAAACTGTTCTCATTATTGCTTATTCATATGATAATTCTAGATATTGAGAATTTGAAAGATGCTAGGATAACATTAACTTTAATTTTTGTAAATATTCTCAGTTACTTTATTTTTATTATAGCGGCTCCCGAAGAGATATCATTTTTTTTAGTACAATTTAATAGGAACATTATCTATGAATATGAGATTTGGAGACTTATTACATCAATATTCCTTCATGGTGATCCTATACATTTATTTTCGAATATGTTTGCCCTACTTTTATTTGGTGCGACCATAGAAAATAACAAAAGCATTTCTAAAATACAATTTTTAATTATCTATTTTATATCAGGTTTAATTGGAAATCTTTTTTCACTCTTTTTACTTCCTTTAGATACCATTAGTTTAGGTGCTTCAGGAGCTATATTTGGATTAATTGGATTTGTATTTACAATTATTGCTACAGATGACCGATCACTCTTACTTTTTGCGTTATTTTATCTCGCATTTTTTATCGCAACTTCATTTATGGAGGGAATTAACTTTTGGGCTCATATATTTGGTTTATTAGGAGGAATTGTCTTTGGTTATTTATTTTATATCCGAAAAAGGAAAATTAAACTTGTTTATTAGCTTTTTTCATTTAGTTCAATTAAAGAGTTTTTTTCTTTTTAGGTATCATTTCCATAGAAAAATCTTTTGGACAGATATCATTAATAGTACAGATATCACACTTCGGTTTAATAGGAATACATATCTGTTGTCCAAATCTTACAAATAGTCTATTCAATTTTAACCAAAGTTCTTTTGGAATCGTTTTCTTCAAAGCATCTTCTGTTTTAATTGGATTTTTAGTTTTTACCCAACCTAATCTATTAGAAATTCTATGTACATGAGTATCCACAGGAATCGCAGGAATTTTAAAAGCATATACTAATACACAATTTGCTGTTTTACTTCCAACACCAGGTAAATTTAATAATTCCTCATAATTATTAGGCACTTTGCAATTGTATTCTTCACACAATATCTTTGAAACTTCTTTAATTCGAGCAGCTTTGACCTTATAAAACCCTGATGTTTTTATAAGCTGCTCGAGTTCTCCAATATATGCTTCAGCAATAGATTTTGGAGTATTATACTTTGCAAATAATTTATCAGTTGCAACTCTAGTATTTTCATCTCTAGTCCGTGCGGATAATATTGTTGAGATTAAAATTTTGAATGGATCTTGTTTTTTTTTAGCTAATTCATCTAAATGAGCTTCGCCTTCTAATTGTTTTTCAATTTCGTTTAAGATTTCTTTATATTCCATCATAGATCATTTTTTTTCTAATACATATAGTCTTCTTTTAGTTATCTGATCCTTTTTAGCATCAATCATTGTTTTTATATGGTGTTTTCGAAATTTAAGTTTCTGATTAGATTTATTATTAATTCTTGTGAGATTTAATAATGGTACAAGTCTAAAGTTATTTTTGAGCGCTAATTTTTCAATGTTAACTTGAATATCATTCCCATCGATGGTACTAATAACAGGGGATATAAAACACAACCTACAATTAGGCTTTAAAATTTGATAAGCTTCTCTAAAAAATTTATCATATAATGGTTCTAACTTATTTTCTATTAAATCCTTAACTTCAGTATAATAAGGTCTTTTTATATAAAAAGGCCCTAGATCTGGTTCAGTACATATACCATCAAAGAAGAAAGGATTAAAAATATCAGTTAAATTTTGTGCATCATGATTTAAAATTCTTTTATCTATAAATGGTGGTACTTCTTCTTCCAATAAACTTAAAAACCAAAAAATATTGCGGAATGTGTTTTTTACCTTTTTCTCATCAATATCTAACCCATAAATTTGAAAATCTTGTAATATAGCGAACAAACCAATTGTTCCGTTTCCAATAAACGGGTCAAGGATTTTCTTATCTTCTCTATTTATAAATAGATTCAAGAAATTTAGCATTATTATTGCTAATTTTGGGGAAATTGCACTTTTAAATTCTTTATATGGTCTTTCTTCATCAATCTTCTTTTTAAAATTCGGATCATCAGTTGTAAATGTTCTTGCTATATAAGCACCTTCTTCAGTAAATCCAAAAATTATCTCTGCTCTATTTTCTTTGAGGAGTTCATATTTAATTATATGATGTGGAAATATTGGATTTAGATTACCTGATTTTATATTTTTTTCAGGATATTGGTAATATAATGTTTTTATGGCTCCTTTTTGTTTGAGTATTTCCATTATTTCTTTATTTAAGAAAGGTAAAAAATGTTTAACTAATATATCCGAATAGTAATTATCATCATAAAGATTTGGATAAATAGAAATTGCAAAAAACATACTCTCGTAAACTTTAGGAAAAATACCTTTTTTTCCAATAATTAGATTATTAATTATATTAAGTATCTTCTCCCTTGTTTTTTCTACAAACTTATATTTACTAATTTGAACTGGAAAAGCAGCTTGAATAGTTTTAATATCAATAAAATCATAAATTTCAGCGATCTTCTGACAACCACCTAAAATAAATTGAATCTCCATGAGTTTATTTATATATTGAACATCTTGGTGTAATTTTTCAAATTCTACTATTGCAATATTAGCAGAATAGTCTATTATTTTACCTCTATTTTGCGAATAATTAAGGTAATTATCTAGTTCTGCTAAGCTTAATTGCCAATTAGAACCTAGTACAAATAAAAATCTTTTCATATTTAAAATAAATTTATCCTTAAGGAATAATATATAAGATTAAATATCATTTTTAGGAAATTAAAATAAAAAGATAATAAAATTAAAGCTTATTTTTTTCTTTCAACCATTTCTTGAAAGATTTCGTAATTTTTCCTTGCCAAATTGCTTTTTTGGGGAATTTTTCTTCGAATTCAATTATATCATCTTCATTATATTCTAATTTCGGGTTGTCATCATTTTTTTCTACTTTATCTTCATCTAAATCTATAGAAATTTCATACTTTTCACCAGTTATGTCTTCTAAAGCATCCATGATATCTTCAAGATCTTCTTTCTTTCTTTCTAAAACAGGAACTTTGTCTATTACTTCTTCTTCAGTAACCTCTTTTTTCTCTTCTTTTTCTTTAGCTTTTTTATATGCTTTTCTTTTTTCTAATCTCTCTAATCGTAATTTTTTAATTTCTTTTATAATGCTATCATAATTATCTTTAAAATATTTTAAGCTTACATTAATAAGATCTCCAGTATTATCCCATTTTTCCTTTTTTACAATATCCTCTACCCAATAATATAAATCCAAATTTAATTCGATTGTCACTGGCTTTCCTTCAGATTCTAGACTTCCTATTAAGAAACTCAGAATATTGGCTATTAAAATATCGTTATCAAAAGCAGAAAAACCATACTCACGTGCAAGAGATGAAAAAATACTAAGATTTCCAAAACCAACGACTTTACCATTAAAATATTCCACAACAACCATTAGTGGAACTTTTGGGTTATCTTCTTCAATCCAATATTCACCATCATATAATTTATGCCAACTATTTAATCCGGACTTCAATATCCATTGAATTTTTACATTCTTCTCATCTTCAATAAATTCTAAGATTTTAATTGAACAAGAACTTGAAAAAACAATTTTTTTAATATGTTCAGTTATTACATGGGGTTTAAATCTGGTTATTATCGGTCTCTTCTGAAGATTAACAAAATTAACTGAATCATAAATTTCATCCGAAAAAAACTCAAATCCAAATTTTTGGGTTAATTCATTTAAGTTTGTACCATTTGTATAGTCTCCTCCACTAGAACTGACAATTAAAAGACTTCCTCCATTTTTTACATAATTCTCTAGTATCTTAATTTCATTTGATTTTAGACTTGTGTTTCTTGGGGTGGACAGAATTATTACATTGTATTTCTCTATATTATCTAAGGAGTTAAACCCTGTCTCAATTTTACCTAATTTATATCCAGATGTGAATAAGAACTGCGTAAATTCGCCAAAACTAGATGATTCTAAGGTTAAAAAATTATTATGGCTATAATCAAAGGCAATTTTCATCTTTTCATTCAATTTTATCCATACTCATTAATATTAAATTCAAATATAAATTGGTTTACTCTTCTTATTTCTATATAAGATATATTTTTCTATTCTATAAATATCTCTATATCTAAAACAACATGAAACAAATTAGGACCATAACTTTTAATAAATCTATATGATTTTAACTTGCACCTATAACTTCTTTTTTTAGCGATTTCATTAAATTCTTCAAATAGTTCAATATATTTCTCTTTTTCAACCACCCCTTCAAAATGAAATACTGTTCCATTATCATTTACTAAGGTTAATGCCTCAGTAATGTATTCCTTTGGCGCTGGAAATATACCCATGATTACTCTATTAGCTCTAATTCCAGATTCACTAAGATTTATAACTTCAACTTTACAATCACCATTGATTGGCACAATTTTATCTTCTAAACGATTTATCTTAATATTTTCAACTAAAAATTTGTAAGATTCAGGATTAAGCTCAATACTATATATTTTTGCCGCTGGAGAATGTTTAGCAATCGGTAATGAAAAATATCCAATCCCAGCAAACATATCAACTATAATTTCACCGTTCTTTATAAGAGTTGTGAGGTATTTTCTTTCATTGACATTTCCCTTACTAAACATGATTTTTGTAATATCAAATCGATAAATAACACCATGCTCTTTATGCTCTACAATCGGATTATTTATTCCGGTAAGGAACTCAATATTTTCTGGTTCTCTAAAAGTTCCTATTATTTTTCCTTTATTAATATATACTGATTTAAAATTAGAAAAAATCTCTAAACAAGCCTTTCCGATAAGTCCTTTCTTTTCAAAAAGTTTTGGATTTATTTTTAACAACATAACGTGTCCTAAAGTTTGGAACCCTCGAGGTAGCAATGAGAGTTCTTTATCAGTTAATTCTCCTTTTAATCGTTCCTTAACTTTATCTTTAAAACGCATTTTACCCAAGTGTAAATTATATTTAGATGAACTAATACTTAAATCAAGTTAAATTATTATATAATAACAAATCAATCTTATTATAATAAATAAGGTTTTAACAAAATTTTTTAAAACGATTTTAATTAAGACAGGAAAAATGAGAATATTATGCCGAGTTTAAATGATCCAGAATTTTTAGTTGATGAAAACAAGGTTTGGTTTACTTCCCCAGAAAAGGGTGGATATTGGCCTGAAGGTGTACCAAAACAGTTAAAAGATGTTGAAGAAGTAGAAGTTTTGCCAATGTGGGAATATTTTCAGCATGCTGCTGATTTATATGAGACAAGGGACAATGATATCTGTATATTCGTATATGGTCCATATATAGAACGTGTAAAACTAAAAACTATATTTGATTATGGAAAACGATTTGGGACTTTTCTCTATAAAAATTTAGGGATTAGAAAAGGTGATGTTGTAGCTATTGATCTGCCAAATTCGATCAATTTTGTTGTTGCTTATCTGGGTTGTCAGTATATTGGTGCTATTGCACAAGGTATTAATCCTACTTATAGACCAATGGAGCTTTTGCATTCCTTAACTATGACTAAAGCAAAAGTATTTGTTATGATGGATATGCTATATATAGCAGGTCCAAAGGATATTCTCCCTAAAACGGATGTAAAATTTGTAATACCTTCAAATTTTGTAGACTTCTTAACCGCTGACGATGCTACAATCGAGAAGTTGGGTATACCAAATGCTCGAGACAAAATACCTGATGAAACTGAAAATTACAAAGTATATTGGATGGATAATATTATCAAAGAAACCCAACCAGAAGAAATTATGGTTGATATTGATCCTTGGACAGATCCCGCGATATATCTCATGACTGGAGGAACTACTGGACTACCTAAAGTGGCAATGCTTTCACATGCTAATCTAAGTGCTAATTTAAATATGATTAAACCTTGGACAGGAATTGGACCAGGTGTGGTGACTATCGGTGCTATCCCCTTTTTCCATAGCTTTGGTATGACCTGTGTCATGAATGCTGCTCTTGGTATAGGGATGGTTATGCTTCTCTTCCCTAAACCGCCTGCAGATGATGTTCTATGTGAAGCGGTAAATAGGATCGATGCTCCAGAAGGAATGATATATACAGGAGTTGAAATGTGGTTTAAAAGGTTTACAGATTTTGTAGAGGGAATGGGTGTTGATGAATTTAAAAAGAAATATGATTTATGGGAGAAACTGAAATATGCCACACAAGGAGCAGGTCCATTGCATTCTTATGTACAAGAGCCTTTTGAGTCAATTTTTTGCCCAATACGCGCGGGTTATGGTTTAACGGAAAGTTCGCCTGTACATAGTATCGCACCTTTTTGGGGACCCACCAAGGATGGAAAACTAGGATTGCCAATTCCGGGTGCAGATTGGGCTATATTTCCTTCTGATAATTTTGAGGCAGGTCCTATATGTGATGGAACCAAAGAAAGAGGAAGTTTTGGTATCGAAAATACTGGAGAAATCTGCTTAGCAGGACCCCATATAATGTTAGGTTATTTAGGAAAACAAAAAGAACAGGAAGACAACCTAAAATATTGGGGTGGGAAACGCTGGTTACTTACAGGTGATATAGGATTTATGGACGAACATGGATGGGTCGAGATACGAGATCGCAAAAAATCCTTAATCAAAGTTTCTGGACATTCAGTGTTTCCAAAAGAGGTTGAAGAACTATTAGGCCATCATGAAATGGTGGATGAAGTAGCTGTTGCGGGGTTACCAGATGAAATGACTGGAGAAGCTGTGAAAGCATGGGTTACCCTTAAAAAAGGTTTTAAAGCTGATCGCGACATTACTAGTGAACAATTGAAAGAGTGGGCACGAGAAAATATGGCGAAATGGAAATCACCTAAATACATCGAATTTGCAAGAAAAATGCCAGTTAGCGCAACTGGTAAAGTTCAGAGAAGAGAACTTCAAGAAAAAGATTTAATTAAACTTGAACAAGGAAAATCTATTAAAGGATAACTTATCTTTTGCAATTTTTTCTTCATTTTTTATTTTTTTATCTTTAAGATACATTTTTAAAGTCGAATTTCAATAATTTATTAAACAAATCATATTGAAGATAAGTTGAGGTTTTGATGGAATTAACAAAACAGAGAGAATTTTTATTGCAAGAGAAATTAATGTCTTTTAAAGATAAAGTTAAGGTAATGACTCCAGATAGAGAGGAACTTGGCTACTTTAAAGGAAAATTAATAAAAATTGGCAATACTTATCGTTTGAGAGATCTTAGCGACAATGCATTATTAACAGTTCATGAAAAAGTTGTTTCTATGCGATCTACCTATAAATTTTTTAAAGGTGAAGAAGAGGAGGATGAGAAATTAGTTGGTAAGCTCAAAAGAAAGTTAGTGTCTGTAAAACCGAGTTATTGGTTTGAAGACCCTAATGAAAAGAAAGTATTTACTATGAAAGGGAATATCTGGGCTTTAAAATATAAGATCCTTAAAGATGGTAAAGAAGTAGCGGAAATAAGCAAAAAATTATTTAAAATAAAAGGTACCTATGGCGTTAAAATGAATCCTGATGTTTCAGATGACATGGCAATGCTAATTTTAGGTATTGTTATAATGCTTCATCATGAAAAAGAAGAGAACCGATGAAATTCAGTTTTATTGTCTTTTTTTATAAAATTAAATTTAACTTTTTTTCTTATATTGTGTTGATATCATGATCATCTATTAAAATGAGATAAATTTATATTTGTAAATAGATATGGGTTGAATACATATTTGTAAAAATTCTATTTTTTTTTGGGGTATGGTATGCAAGCATCGCAATATAAATCAATAGAAGTTGTATGTCCACTTTGTGGGTCAACTAAAGCTGTACCTATTCCAATGACTCTATTTTCTGAAAAGAAATTTGGTCATATAAAAATACAAGTACCTAAAGGTGTTGCATGCAAAGAACATATGTTTATTGTATTTTTAGATGTTCAAGCAAGAATTATTGGCTATGAGACTGTTGATGTACAAATATCATCTCTAGCTAAATTTGAAACACAAGAGGATGATAGCATAGAACATAGTAAAACAATAAGTTTAAAAGAATTTGTTGAAATAATGGGATTTCAATGTTTTGCTGGTTTGATTCATGCAAAATTGTTTAATTATCCATTATATATCATTGTAAAGGAAGATTTTAGGGTAAATTTGAATGTAATAAATGAAGCTCTTGAGGATCTTATGCCAGAAATGTATAAAAATACAAGAAGCTTAAAAATAATTACCTATCCGGTTGATGTTTATCCTGTTGCTACATATTTTTATGCTTTGGTTAAAAATAAGGAGAAAGAAGCGTATCTTATGAATCCCCGCAAGCAAATTGTTCAAGAACCTTGGAAAACAGGCTTAGAACTAGAAAAAACAATTATTAGTTCTGCAATATCTAAAGAAGAACGAAATGAACAACTTAAATATGTAGCTTTCTATATTTCTAAGTTTTTAGAGGATGTTGATAAAACCGTAATTATTTTGGATACTGTTAAAAAAATCTCTATAAAGGATTTAGTTAAAAAATTAAAAGAGAAAGCAATCACATCAACTATTACGAAAAATTACGTAATTTCTATAAAAGAGTTCATTAATAGAAGGATTTCTCCAGAAATAGCGAAAAAAATACTTGATAAATAAAACACAAAAAGAATAGAAAGAAATGAAAATTTTAATTTCATTTTGAACTATTACTCTTGATTACCTATTTAAACGTTTATAAGTTTTTTTCATAATTTTGTAGATGTTTATATATTCATCAAAAAGTCTATCATAAATCTTTCTGTTTTCAGGATTAGGTGTATATATATTAGATATTTCACAGCACCTTTGGATCTCCTTCCATTTAAGATATCCTAAACCTACTGAAGCAATAAAAGCAGCACCACGGGCATTTGCTTGAATTGGATTTGTTACTTGCTTTATTTCTCTATTAAGAACATCAGCGAAAATCTGACACCATATGTTGCTCTGAGCACCACCTCCAATGATATTAAGATCAGGAATTACAACATCCTTATTTTTCATGTTCGGATTTTCTTTCATTTTCCATCTTTGAACAAATTGTTCAATATACATAAACAACCATCGTATATTGTATGCTACACCCTCAAAAATCGCTCTTATTATATGCTCACGAGACATCTCTAATGAGAGATTGTAGAGACCTCCTCGAATTGTATGATTTTCGATTGGAGTTCTCTCTCCAATTAACCAAGGAGTAAAAATAAGATTATTTGAACCAGCTGGAACACTTTCTACTATTCTATCAAAAATTTTATATACATCTGGAACAGCTTCTTCTCTTAATAATTCGTCTTTATGATATAAAATTTTATCTCTAAGAAATGTTAGTGCGCCTCCAGCAATTTCTTGTTCATTACCAATTATATATCTTCCTGGGATTGCGGATGGAACACTAGCCATATTATGATTAATATCTGTTTTTTTATAAGGAACATGGCAAGTTAACCAATCAGATGTACCAATATAAATGTGTGCTTCATAGTTATTAACAGCTCCAGATCCTATTGTAGCCGATGGTACATCAGGAGCGCCTACAATTACACTTACATCTTTATTAAGCCCCAATTCATCTGCTACCGTGCTTTTTAATGGTCCAAGAATATCAATTGAAGATTTAATTTCTGGTAACTTTTGAGGATCAATTTTTAAGCCTTTAATGAGCTTTTTTGAATATTTCACATTATTAATATCTCTAATATCTGTTACCCAATAAAGATGAACTGTAACGGGGGAAGTAGCAAATTTTCCTGTAAGTTTTGAATTAATAAAATCTTGTGGTTCCAAGAATTTGAAAGTTTTATTATAAATATCTGGAAGTTCATTCTTAATCCATAAAATATGTGCTATAGGATCCTTTCCACTCTGGCTGGGACCTCCACCAGTTCGTTTTATCCATTTTAAAATTTTAGATAGAGAATATCCTGAAACTTGAATTAAGCTTTTATAAAATTTTTCAATGTACTTTGCACCTCTAGTATCCATCCAAATTATTGAATTCATTAGATGATTTCCGTCTTTATCAACAGCAACAGTCCCACTCCATTGACTTGTGTTGCACACACCTACAATTTCATCAACAGAAACTCTACCACTGTCAATAACTTGTTTAGCAGTTTTTATAATAGCATTCCACCAATCCTCAGGATCTTGTTCTACCGCCCCTCCCTTATATACATGTAAAGGAACTTCTTGAAAAGCCCATTCGAGAATCTCTCCCTCAGTAGATACAATCGCTGATTTTGGACCCCCAGTACCATGATCAATTGCTAGAATGTATTTTTTTTGCGAACTAGACATATTTTATATTAATGATGTGAAAGTAAATAAAGATTTTTTTGGAAGGTTTAAGAAAGGAATTTCTAAAAAACTCAAAATGATCGGTAAATTTTCTTTTTTTTTTTCATTAGAGTTTAATGAAATTGCTAAATTATTTATATATAGATTTTTTTGTCAAAAATTGTATCAATAGGGTTATGTGGAAGTTGATTTCAATTCTAATCTTGTAGAAGTTTTTAAAAGTATTAGGATAATGTTTGACAAAAGAGAGTATATAAGAGTATCTGTAATTTTAATAATTTCAATTATTCTTTTTCTAAACGTAAATATTATTTTTGAAAATACTTGTCAAAAGATATTCAGTAATTCTTATTGTGATAATAACTCAAATAAGTTTCAATCTGAAGATTTAAATACCCAAGGAACAGTGCAAGATTATCATACAATTGAATATCTTAATAATTCGAATTTTAATTCTCAAAACTCATGGTTTTATATTGAGGAAGGAGATATTACAGATGTAAATGGAAATTTAAACTCAGGACAAGCTAACTTTCAAATTTTGGGAGAAGAACATACTTTATCTGTAATAGCAGATCCTCCTCTTTCCGTAAATTGGACAGAGAAAGATAATCCCACTTTACCTGATCGCCCCGATATTGATGAAATTACTTCTGAAGGTTGTAGAGTGTCTCATATTTTTAACGATATAACCGCTGTTCAGCAACCAAGCGTACATTGGGACCAAAACATTTCAATGCCATTTGACATGTCAGATTATGAAATTAAATCGGCTTCTATTCAAGCCATTGTTAATGCAACAGTAGATGAAAATCTTGATCGTTTAGATGATTATTTAAATAAAGATTTAGCAAGGACTTCCCCTAATTACATTGTGGATACATATAGTATTGGAGATTTTATTCAATATTATATTTTAGTTTCAGATTTAGAAAAAAATAGAGTCTATGAGATTGCATATTTCCAAACTGAAGAAATTGGCAGTAGTAATCCTCCCGGGAAGGATTACTTATATGATACATATATGTTAAGTGTCTCTCAAGAGGATTTAATATATTCTCTTACTTCGGTTCTAAGTACGGACAACTCTAATTTTACAATTACTCTTGGAATCACACTACATATTGAAGATAATGTAGCCGATTATTGGGATCTTGATTCATTCGATGAAATCTATATAAAGTTTGTAAATTTAACTTTTAGATATGAAAAAAAAATAGACCAATATACTTCCATCTCTTGGAATCAGATTGGAAACAAATTGGAAGGAAGTAATATTGATATTATTAATTCAACCCTTAGTTTTAAATATAAAATTAACAGAAATTGGCCAATTACCTTACCTAATTCAGAAATTAGAGTATATCTCAATAATAGAATTCATCCCGAAACAGTTAAATTGAGTACTGCAAAATCTGAATTTCAAGATATAAAAATAGATGGTTTTAATGTTAAAAATTTAATAATCCCTGAAGAAAATATAAGCATCTCGATAGAAGTATATATGGCTGATTAT
>Ga0209635_10001376_pt1 | contig 17986 bp, 20 predicted proteins | sample DeeMarSWOR230_32_FD_187463 | JGI IMG/M metagenome (GOLD analysis project Ga0209635, IMG submission 187463) | Marine sediment microbial communities from White Oak River estuary, North Carolina - WOR-2-30_32 (SPAdes) (version 2) | ecosystem: Environmental > Aquatic > Marine > Intertidal zone >... | reverse complement strand
ATGAAACGCTTTCTCTATTGCCCAGTTTTAAATGCTCCACCGTGATTAGACTGACATTGGTGCGCCACTTGAACCTAAAACGTCCAGACCTGTACGCTCGTTTGATTGAAAAAGCAAAACCGAGGTTTGTGGAACCCAAAGCTTACATGCACGTAGGCTTCTCCCGATTGCGCTTGGGCTTCGAAAACATGCCTACTCACCGTGAGATTCGAGAGTTTGCGGTTGAACTAGCTAAGGAGACTGGTTACAACGTTCTCTCTGAAGTTCCGGAGAGTCGAGTGGTCTTGTTAAGTCGTTTTGAAAAGCCTAATAAGCTTGCTTAACATTTCATCTTGACTTTGAAGTTACCGTATTTTGGTTCTCACTACCATGTTTACCGGTCTTTCAAAACTTTGATATTCCCAATCATTATGTTTAATTTTTCCACCAAGTTCTCTTAAAAGTTCATATAATTCTGGAACTTGTTCTGCTCGAATGGCTTGCTCATTCTTGCCTCTCCAATTTTTCCAAGATGCGTTTTTCGTTTTATCAATTGTTGTGGTAATTCTCGTTGAAATGCTATATTCACTCATGTCTATCACTGGGTTTTCCAGCTTTTTCCCTCCTTTCTCTCCTACACATTCTCCTATCTTCGGGCAAGCCAAGCATTCATAAGGGAAAGAAGATGTTGAAAGTTTTTCTAAATATCCTAAGTAATGAAGACACTCCTTTGTTGGTCGTGTTTTCCCTAAACTCTCTGGCGCTTCTGTCTCTTCCACAGTTACAATTTCTGTTTCTTCAGTCATCGCTTCTACAGCTTCCGTTTCTTGCATTGTTTCTACATTTTCCGTGTATTCGATTTCTGTATCAAAACTTTTTTCCACAGTTGACCGTTTAGATCTAAGAAGCAATATCGTAAAGAAAAGTGCTATGATCATAAGGACTAACGTAAGGACTGCAAAAAGCGTGTAATCAGCATCGAGGAACACGAGTTTTCACTAACTGTGCATCTGTCACATTGATTAAAATAAATTATGAATCTGTTATATTGATACTTAATTTAACTTTTAAACACGCCCAAAGCGGCTTTGGTAAAACTGCTAGGTATGCGCACTTTCTTCTAAAAGCAGACGTAGTCATAACTGAATATCAATGCAACAGAAATCTTCAAAAATCAAAGACAAACCTATTAAGCTCGCTTAATGCATCATTTCGAAATGTGCACGGTTGTGTGTATTGTGTCGCTAAAATCTCTTCTAAAAAACATTCAAGAAGAACTAATGAAGAAAGACGAAGTTCGCCAAGAACTTCAAAGAGACATGCGTAAAGCAACCCGCCTATCTAAGCAAGCAATTCTATTTACACACCAAGAAAGATTTGATGAAGCTAAAAAATTACTTGAAGAAGCGAATAAACTCATCACTAAACTCAACAATATCTCGAAAGATCATCCAGAGCTTATTCACACAGGCCTAGTCAATGCAGCATTTGAGGAATACACCGAGGCACACGCTTTCATTCTATTGATTAAAGAAGACAAGTTCATCAGCCCTGAAGAGTTAGGAGTCCCATCAGTTTCCTATGTGCTTGGACTGGCAGACGTTGTCGGAGAATTTAGACGCAGAGCTCTCGACTCGATTCGAAGGGGAGACGTGGAGACTGCGGAAAAAAGTTTGCAAATAATGGAGCAGATTTACGTTGAATTGACCGCTATGGATGACACTTTCCTTCTAGTTTCAGCGCTTCGAAGAAAATGTGATGTTGCCAGACGCCTCATCGAAATCACAAGAGGAGACGTGACCATAGAGACTCGAAGAAGTTTCCTAGAACACTCCATCAAAGAACTCGAAAAAACCCTTAGGAGGAAAACAAAAGCTGGGAAAAGTGAAAACTGATGAAATCTTGAAACGAGTTGAAAAAGAGGGGTTCGAACGCGTTTGGCGAGAAAGCGCACGCTTTCTACCAAAATCCAAAAAGAGACTTAAGTTTGTTCCTAGAAAGGACGGTAAGCCTCACCCGCTCTATAACCTTATTCAAAGTATGCGTCAATCTTTCTTAAAGCTAGGTTTCATAGAAGTCTCAAATCCAATTATCGTGGACGAGACCGAAGTTTACAAACAGTACGGGTCAGAGGCGCCAGTTATACTTGATCGATGCTACTATTTGGCGACGTTGCCTCGACCCGACATTGGTTTGAGCAAAGGGAAGTATGAAGAAATTGAACGTTACGGAGTTCAGTTAACCGAGAAGAAAACTGAAGCCTTGCAGAAGGTGCTACGTGATTATAAGAAGGGAGAGATAGAATCGGACGATTTAGTGGAGAAAATCGCTGAGGCGCTCAACATACCTGACAGCACAGCCACACTTGTTTTGTCCAAAGTTTTCCCAGAGTTTGCCGCGTTGAAGCCGGAGCCTTCCACCCTCACGTTGCGGTCGCATATGACAAGCGCCTGGTTCCTCACTTTACAAGCATTGCGGTATAAGCTGGAGCTGCCCATAAAGCTGTTCTCCGTGGACATTCGCTTTCGACGTGAGCAGAGAGAAGACCCCACCCATCTTCGTGCACATTATTCCGCAAGTTGCGTAGTTATGGATGAAACATTAGACGTAAGGGACGGAGAAGAAATCACAAAAGCTCTTTTGAAGCCTTTAGGTTTCAAGCGCTTTCGTTTCGTTCAGAAGAAAATAACTTCCAGATATTACACGCCTAGAACAGAATATGAAAGTTACATTTTCCATTCTGACATTAACAAATGGATCGAAATAGCCAATTACGGATTGTACAACCCCATTGCGCTTGCGAGATACGATCTTGAATATCCCGTTCTTAACGTGGGTATAGGAGTGGAACGCGTTGCCTTGGCGATGCATGGTGAAAGCGACATTAGAAGACTTGTGCATCCACAGTTTCATGTTGAACGAGCGCTGTCGGACACTGAAATCGCAAAAACGGTGGAGGTTGAAGTCAAACCCCAAACTAAACAAGGCGCAAAGATACAGAAACAACTCATATCTATTGCGCTGAAACACGCCGATGCGTCAGCTCCATGCGAATTCTTAGCATATGAAGGAAAATTGTTGGGAAAGAACGTTAAGGTCTATGTATATGAAATTGACGTGGGCACAAAATTGCTGGGCCCTGCCGCCCGCAACTACATCTATGTTCATGATGGAAACGTGCTGGGCGTTCCTGAAAGTCGCTTGGAACGGGAAGCCATAGTTAGAAAAACAAAGAAGATTAGAGAAATGGGGGTTTCAGTTGGGTTCAGCTATCTCGATGCAGTAGCGTCTCTGGCAGCCGCAAAAATCGAAGAAGCTGTAAGGTTAGGACGAAAAAACGTTAAAGTTAGGGTGCGGATGGCGAAGAACCCTAGCGACGTTAACGTTAAGGTAAGCGATGTAGCTCGACGATTCATAATGAGTAATAACAAAAAGATTGAAGTAACTGGACCCGTCTTCATTGGGGTTCGAGCTGAGATTGCCAGTTAAACTTAGCCAAAAGTTTTCTGTTGAAAAAGCTCATAGAATGCAACTGCAGTTGTCTGAACAGGTGATACGTGAGGACCAGCTGCCAGACACTATTAAGTATGTGGCTGGCGTGGACGTTGCATACATACGGGAAACATCTATCGCTGCAGTTGCTGTTCTAGACTTCAATTCCCGATCACTTGTGGAATCACAGGTAGCTCACTTAAAAACACGGTTTCCCTACATACCAACACTATTATCATTTAGAGAACTCCCTCCAACTCTTTCAGCTGTAAACAAGTTGCGAGTACAGCCAGATGTTTTCCTGGTTGATGGTCAAGGAATAGCTCATCCCTATCGCTTCGGATTCGCAGCTCATTTTGGCTTAGCAACAAACCGGCCGACAATCGGAGTTGCAAAAAGTTTGCTATGCGGTGAAGTTGAACCTTTAGAGAAGCAGAGTTGGACGCCCATCACTGATAAAGGAGAAGTTATTGGTGCAGCGTTAGTCACAAAATCGGGGCGAAAGCCAATTTACGTCAGCATTGGACATCGAGTCTCGTTAGAAAAAGCAATAAACATCGCCATAGATTGCACGAGGAATTACAGAATTCCAGAACCCATTCGAAGAGCCCATATCATAGCTGGTGAAGAGAAAAGAAAACTGGGATTAACATAAATCCAGTCAGTTGGTTATGATATAGAAACTAATTCGAAGAGGAACAACCTACAATGTCGAAAAATCGAAGGAAAAACATGTTCGCGTTTATTGATTTCAGAAATCAGCGCTCCTGTATCTATGCTACTCGCAGGGCCTCTAGCTGACCGTGTTTTCGAACCAGCAATGATGCAAGGCGGTAGTTTGGTAGCTATATTCAGTGGGCTTGTTGGCACGGGTCCAGGTGCTGACATGTCACTCATATTTGTCTTCGCTGGAGCTTTAGGAATCCTGATCGGGTTGGTAGGGTTTTCTCTCCGTGTTGTTCGTAATGTCGAAGACATTTTGCCAGATCATAAAGCAGAAGCTAAGTCACCAAACGATGTATAAGACTGATGTTAACGGATAATAACCAAATAGTATAAAAAGAAAATTAAACGCTGTTCTGTAGGTTGAGGGAGGCGTTGTTTTTGGATTCTAAGCTTAAAGAAATTGTTGACCAGATTAAAGATAAGTCGCTTCGAGAGAAAGTGACTAGACTCATTGAAAATCCAACAGTTGAGATTGAAGGAAAAATATATTCGGGATTACCTTTGGAAGCTTCGCCAGCTGGTATGTCTCGTCACCACAGCTATCCCGGAGGCCTCATCGATCACGTTGTCGCTTCAACCCAGATCGCCTTAGCCTTATGTGACGTGATTAAGAAGGTGTATCATGGGAAAGTGGACAAGGATTTAGTGCTTTCCGGAATTATTTTACACGACATTTTCAAACCCCTAATGTATAGAGTGCAGGAAAACGGCTCCTACGGAGCAACACTTCTAGCCGAACGTTTAGACCATTTAACACTGATTGTTTCAGAACTAGTTCGAAGAGGTTTTCCTCTTAACTTGATTCACATAGTTTGTGCGCATCATGGTGGTGAGGCTGGTCCCATATGGCCTAGAACAGTTGAAGCGTTGGTCTGCCACCTAGCAGATTCCACTGACTCTAGACTAAACGGGGAAGTGCTGCGAGCAGCAAGATATCTTTCAAGAGAAACAACTGGCGAAGAACTATACCGCCTAACCTCGAAGGAAGCCTTCGAAATAGTTCACTCGAAGGTAGTCGAAGGTTGGGACGGAGTGAAGAAAACTGTGGAAAAAATAAAACAGAAAAGGTTCAGCACAGAATTGTAAAGTCACTCATAAAGGAATTATCTTCACGTCCAACGTTTTAGTGTCTAACGTAGCTATAGTTGGCTTTCCTGTGAGATAGCCACAAGCTTCTCCAGGATTGATGACTAAGGTTTTTCCCTTCTGGTAGGTTTTTGCTTCATGTGTGTGTCCATGTATGATTACGTCATAACCGCCTACGTTGATGAGTGATTGAAGAAGGTCGTTTTCCTCACCGTGTACCATACCAATTCTTAATCCTTCAATCATCACTTCAGCGAATTTCCCTCGAATTTCAGCGCCTAAATCTGAGAATTTTTTTCTAAGCAGTTCTCGATCGCCATCGTTGTTGCCGAAAACACCGATTAAATCAGCTTTCAATTGTTTGAGGTGTGACGCAACGAAGGGGGCAACATAGTCTCCCGCATGTAATACAATCTCAACTTTTTCTTCGTTTAACCGTTTCACAGCTTTATCCACCATGGGCAAACGGTCATGTGTGTCCGCAATAACGCCGATTAAAATGTTCTGTAACCTCCTTTTTTAGTTATGAAATTGTATTCTACTTGGGCTTATGTAAAAAAACTTGTGGAGTACACAATGTACATCGTATGCAGTAGTGGTCCTCTGAAAAGCTCTTTCGACAGATTCTACTTGACGTCATCAAATAGACCTTTACGTTTATATCCAAGATAAGGCTCGAAATTTGTAGAAAGAACTGTTGGAGACAAGAATGAACACAAGCGGTAAGACCCTACTAACTCAAAGAGTAAAAGTTTCTCGAGGAGAAATTCATATTATCGAAGAACGATGCAAACAATGTCGTTTGTGCATAGAACTCTGTCCTAGAGAGGTGCTCCAAGAATCCAAGAAAGTGAACGAAAAAGGCTATCATTCCCCAGAGGTCATTGAGGAACCAGAGAAGGGAAAAATCTGTGTCTCCTGCAATATCTGTGAAGTAGCATGCCCAGAATATGCCATATGGGTCATAGAAAAAAAGGAAATTCATCAAGGAAGAGAAAATCATGGAAAAAACAGTTCTAACCGGTAAACACTTCTGGTACGGTAACATCGCAATAGCGGAGGGAGCAATAGCTGCCGGTTGTCGATTTTTCGCCGGATATCCAATTACTCCCGCAAGTGAAATAGCTGAGCACGTTTCTAAGAGATTTCCAGAAATAGGTGGAATAATTGTCCAATTCGAGGACGAACTCGCATCGATGGCCGCAATCCTAGGGGCCTCCTGGGCAGGAGCCAAATCAATGACTGCAACCTCTGGACCAGGGTTAAGTCTAATGACGGAGAATCTTGGCTTGGGAGTGATGATGGAAGTCCCCACCGTCGTTGTGAACATCCAGCGAGGAGGCCCAAGCACAGGTCTACCTACGCTTACTGCTCAAGGGGATATTATGCAGGCGAAATGGGGAAGCCACGGACCATACGAAATAATCGCTCTTTCACCGGGCTCACCACAGGAAGCTTTCGATCTCACGATACGCTGCTTTAATCTCGCAGAGAAATATCGAGTTCCTGTAATTCTCCTAGCAAGCGAGACCGTTGGCCATAGTGCAGGAAAGGTTGTTGTCCCACCTGAGGATGAAATAAAGCTTATTGACCGGAAAAAACCCACAGTCCCGCCAGAAAAATATCTACCCTACAAGCCCGATGAAGACTTAATTCCTCCGATGGCCTATGCGGGTGAAGGATACACTATCTGCACAACAGGCCTTACCCACGATGAAAAGGGCTATCCGGATGTAAGCGCGGAGGTACAAGAAAAGCTGGTTAGACGCTTGAATGACAAAATTCGAAAACACATGGATGAAATCGTTGATGTGGAAGAGGAAAACATGGAAGACGCAAGGATTGCGGTTGTATCTTATGGGCAGGTTTCTCGACCCGCAAAGAGAGCGGTTAAAATGGCTAGGGAAGAGGGAATCAAAGTGGGAAATATCAGACTTGTCACTATCTGGCCTTTTGCTGAGAACGTTATACGGAAGTGGGCGAAGCAAGTGGAGTTGTTCATCGTTCCGGAGTTGAACTACGGTCAAATCTATTTGGAGGTAAAGAGGGAAGTAGCAGGAAATTCTGAAACTGTTTTGGTTCCACGAATGGGAGGGGAACTGATTACACCTCAAGAAATCTATCGAGAAATTAGGAAGGTGAGCAAAAAATGAGTCATAAGATGACAAGAGGGAAAAGGCATCTTCTTCCTCAAGAGCTGCATCCTATTGACCAGTGGCTTAGGTCTGAGCGGATGCCACATATATGGTGTGCGGGATGCGGCATAGGCCCTACATTGTATGCTTGGGTTAGAGCGTTGGATGCGGTTGGAATAGATAAGGACAAAGTGGTCTATGTATCGGGAATAGGTTGCTGTGGTAGAGGATCTGGCTATTTAGATGTGGACGGTTTTCACACCACCCATGGTAGAGCTATTCCATTCGCTACTGGAATTAAGCTCGTCAAGCCAGATTTGTGTGTGAACGTCATATCCGGAGATGGCGATATCTTCTCCATCGGAGGCAATCATTTTATCCATGCATGTAGAAGGAACGTGGATTTGCTAGTCATTTGCACTAACAACTTTATTTACGGCATGACAGGCGGCCAGCTTGCAGCCACTACTCCCCTAGGAGATTACTCAACCACCACTCCCTATGGAAATATTGAACCTCCATTCAATACGCCTTATCTAGCGGATGCGTCAGGAGCCGTGTACGTCGCGAGATGGACGAGCATACACGTAAGATTGTTAGAGAAATCCATCACTGAAGCACTGAGAATGAAAGGTTTTCGATACATCGAGGTTCTTTCACCTTGTCCAGTAAACTACGGGAGGCGGAATAGGCTTCGTGAAGTAGATGACATTGCGAAATGGTTTTGGCAGTCCTCCGTAATTAAAAATGGAGCAGATACAAGGGAAGTTCAGATTGAGAAAGGGAAGCCCATAATCCTTGGAAACTTCGTCAAGCGGGAGAAGAAGCGATCATATTACAACGAATTGAAAAAATTGGAAGAAAAGGTAAAAAGAGCAGCAGAGGCGAAAAAATGAAGCCAGAAAACAGAAAGGAAGTCATGTTCGCGGGATTTGGAGGCCAAGGGATTGTGACCGCTGGCTATATCACTGGTGAAGCAGCCGTTGTCTACGATGACAAAGAAGCCACCTTAACACAGATTTATGGACCTGAGGCTAGAGGATCCGCTTGCTACAGCGGGGTAGTGATTAGCAATGAAGAGATCAGCTATCCTTACCCCCTTAACCCTCAGATTATGGTAGTCATGAGCCAAGAAGCGTACGAAAAGTTTCTGCCCAAACTCCAACAAGGAGGAGTGTTAATTGTTGACAGCACCATCGTCAAACCCGATAAAAAGGCGGAGAAATATCAGCTTTACAAGGTGTCAGCTACTGAAATAGCTGAAAAGATGGGAACGAGGATTATTGCAAACGTTATAATTCTCGGCTTTTTGGGGAGAATCTGGGATGCAATAAGTGTTGAAGCGCTTCAGGAAGCTGTTAAGACTAACGTTCCGAAAAAGTACTTGAAGCTGAACCTTAAAGCGTTTCAGACGGGAGTCAAACTGGGAGAAAAAGCGTTGAAGAAGAAGCTTATAAAATGCTGAACTTGAATTGAGGCAATTTTGTAGACAGGGGATCACTGTGAAAGCAGACGTGATGAAACACCGACGTGACAAGAAACTGGTTCTAGAAAGGAAGACGTTGGCTAAGCGGCACGTTCTCACATTAGATGATGACAGGTGCGTTGGCTGTGGAATTTGCGAAGCTATATGTCCCAAGCAAGCCCCCAAACTCTCGCCGCCTGTGACACGAGATGGAAGATTGGTGCAGAAATCTTGTGTCGACTTTGAAGCTGATAAATGCATTTTCTGTGGCGAATGTGTTGATCTCTGTCCAACAAATGCTCTAAGAATGGAAATAAATGGTGAACCGAGGTTGCCAATATTTGAGGTTGAAGCCTTCCCCACTCTCAAGAAGGTTATCGCGATTGATGTAAAAAAGTGTTGGTACGGCGCTGTAACAGTTATTTGTGATCTTGAATGTCAAAAAGAATGTCCTACGGAAGCCATAGAGGTGACTGTTGAAAAGATAGGGGAAGAATCAGCGGAAAGAATAGTTGATTTCAAAGTACTCGAAGAAAAATGCATCTTTTGCAAGAAATGTGAAAAAGCATGCCCGGAGGATGCTATCTATGTTATAAAACCTTTTAGAGGGACTCTTCTAATAGACACAAACTTATGCCCAAAGGGTTGTCAGGTCTGTGTGGATATTTGTCCAAGTAAAGCCCTCTTAATGGACGAAGACAAGAAACTCGTTATTAACGAAGAATTCTGCATTTATTGTGGAGCCTGCCAACAAGTTTGTCCAGAGAAAGCGATAGAAGTTAACAGAACACAAGTCCTGCACACTGATATCAAATCAGGAGCGTGGATCAAAGCATTAGAGAAATTGACTTCACATAGATCCTTAATTAAAGAAATTAGCTCTAAATCTGGAAAGAAGAGACACACGCGCATCAAGAAGCTTTTTCATAATCGTAGCTCCTCTTAGAAGAGTCTAAATGCGCAAAAATAGACACATATTAGTAAACACGTGAAACATGAAAAACAAAAGAGGACTCCGCGATGGAAAAATTGAGAGTAGTTCTGTATGGTGTTGGAGCAATCGGAAGTCGTATCGCTAAGTTTCTATTAGAAAAAAATGGAGTGGAAATCGTTGGCGCTATCGACGTGGCAAAAGAAAAAGTTGGGAAAGACCTAGGTGAAGTATTAGGCATAGGTAAACGACTGGGAGTCGCTGTTTCTGATGATTCAGATGCTGTGCTTTCTAAAGTAAATGCTAGCATAGTGATTCACTCAACCGCTTCATTTCTAAAACAAGTATATCCTCAGATAACCAAAATCGTGGAACATGGAGTGAATGTGGTGTCAACCTGTGAGGAACTGTCTTATCCCTATGTCACAGACCCGGAACTTGCAAAGAAACTGGATGAATCAGCAAAGAAACATAAAGTAACAGTTTTGGGCACGGGCATAAACCCTGGCTTTATGATGGATACACTAGCCATTGCTCTAACGGGTGTGTGTCAAACGGTTGAAAGAATTAAGGTGACTAGGGTGCTAAATGCAGCAAAGCGCAGGGTTCAATTCCAGAAAAAGATAGGAGCTGGGCTTACAATCGGCGAGTTTGAGGAGAAAATGGAAAAAAAGAGTATAACGTTACACGTTGGGCTTGAACAATCCGTTTTTCTGATAGCAAGTGCTCTGGGATGGGAACTAGATGAGATAAAAGTGGAAAGCAAAGCTATCCAAACGAAGCTAGGTCAGGTGACTGGTTTGAGCCAACATGGACGAGGCATAAAACAAGGAAAGGAGATTATAACGCTTGATCTTCAAGCCTATGCAGGTGCAGAGGAGGAATATGACGCCATCGACATTGAAGGAATGCCAAGCATCCACATGAAACTGTCACCGGGCGTACATGGCGACCTTGGAACAGTAGCGGTCATCGTTAACTCCATTCCAAAAGTGATAAACGCCAAGCCAGGTCTTGTGACCATGAAAGACCTACCTGTTCCATCTGCAACACCTGAAGACATGAGAACTTACGTGAAGAAATGAACGTTCATGTTTATTATATGGCGCATCTTATATGGACGATTACAAATGGTTAATTCAGGTGGTTAACGTGGTTAATCGTGTGGGGGTTCATAGAAAAGGAACGTTTTCTCTTCACGATGTGTTAAAGTCTGTCAGAGACAAACCAAGTTTTAACAAGGCAGGTGCGCTAGCTATTTTTGTCGGTGTGGTTCGCGGTGAAACTCTGGAAGGTGAAAGAGTGAAAAGGTTGGAGTTAGATGCATATGAAGAGAAGGCTAACGAGGTTCTTGAAAACATTTGTAATGATCTTCAGAAGAGAGAAGACATAATCGATGTGCAAATCCACCATTTTATTGGAGAATTTGATGTTAACGAAGATTTGGTTTACGTGGTAGTGGCTGGTTCTCACCGACATAACGTGTTTCCAGCTTTAGAGGAAGCCGTGGAACGGTATAAGAAGAAGGTTCCGATATTCAAGAAGGAACATGTAATAAATGAAGAAGGCTCAACCAAATCTTTTTGGGTGAGTGAACGCAAAACTGAAACATCTGGATAAAACTAATCCTACTCAGTCCCCTTTCACGAAGTATGTATGTTGCAAAAGATGTTCTTTCTACGCTTCGCTATTTCTTGAGCATACACTGCAGCAGTTTGGAGCAAGTTAGACATTCATCCGGAAGCGATGCGTCCTTTGCATGTGTGTTTAAATAACCAAAGTGATGTGCACATGATGATGAGTCTGTTTCTTCCAGTTTTCGCGGAGGCTCAACTGGAATGGGGGCATACCTTTGCGGCTCTTTTTCATGGGTGCAAATTTTATCCAGTTTGGCTATGCAGTGGGGGCAAACATAATAACTTTCTGTAGGTGTCTTTGATAAATCGTTTAATAGAAGCGGGGCTTCGAATGTTTTTCCGCATTTCGGGTTGGGGCAAATGACGACGGGTTCGTGTAGTGCCACACTTACACCTCTTTAAGTGTTTACACGTTCTTCATTTATACAATAATACAATAAACAAACTTGTATATTAAGTCTTCTGTCTTAATACATATTTAGAATGTGAATTCCCACATAAAAGCTTCAAAAAACTCATTTGGGTCCTCGTGATTATTTTACTGGTATGCAAGAAGACTGCGCATTATGCGGCGTGACATTTCCGCGACACTCTCTCATCCGTTGCCCTAGATGCGGAAAAATGTACTGTAGGAACTGCGTCATTTTTTCTTGGAATAGAAACGTTTTGAGAAACGTTCCTACGTGCTTAAACTGCGCTAGAAAGCTTGTTTCGCCGAGAAGCACGAGGAAAATTGGAAAGTACAGTCCACTTGGCGACTACCTAACTCGTCGACAACGACCTATAAGTTATGTCACGCTCAGTTTTGCCGAAATTGAAAAAATCATTGGAGACAATCTTCCTTTTTCAGCGTTTGAGCATCAGCATTGGTGGGGTAATGCGGCCAGTCGTGCTCAGGCTAAAGCGTGGCTGAATGCTGGGTGGATAGTGCACGATGTTAATTTGGACGATAAAACTGTAATTTTCAAAAAAGTACGGGAACCTGATGTAAAGCTTGATAGAGAACGTGAAAAAGACACTGCTGTCTCGGTTAAGAAGACCTTTCAACCGCCCAAACTTCGAAAGCCTCGAAGAAGAATACCTTCCAAAACTAAAATGGCAATGACTATGGCTCGACTAAAAAACGTGGAGCGCAGGAAACGCTCTATGAAAAAGTATCGCGGCAAGTTTAAGCCGAAACCTGCTTTTGAAAAGAGACTTTATAGATCAGAAGAGACGCCGGATAAGCAAGATTAGCAGTGCGGCTAAACTGAATTTTAAAGCTACCGAACTCCGGAAAAACACACTTCGCTTAAGTTATTCTACGTTTCTTCCATCGCTTTTAAGCATTCCATCATCATTTCTTTAAATTTTTCTCTCATTTCCGTGGACATTTCTTGTATCATTTTCTTCCAGTCGTTTTTGTTGAAATCTTTCATCATAATAGGCATCACTAGTTTCATCATTTCTACCTTCTCTCTTTCACTCATGCTGGACAGAAACTGCTGAATAATTTTCTTCTTCTCCTCTTTACTCATGCTCGCTATGAATTGTTTCATCATCATTTCCAGTGTAACAAACCTCCTAACAAAGCTGGCGAAACTTTATGGAAAGATACCTTAAGTCTTGGGCTCTACTAGCTTTTTAAATTCTTCGTATGCCTTTTTAACTTCATCAACAGATGCTTCATCTTCAACTGTAGAGAGATCCCCTATTGGCAGGTCCATCAAAACAGCCTTCAACACTCTTCTCATAATCTTGCCACTTCTTGTCTTGGGAAGACTGTTAACGAAGTAAACTTCATCAGGGGTGGCGACTGGACCTATGACCTGGCGCACATGCTTCTTTAACTCGTTCTTCAACTCTTCTGTAGGCTCATAGCCCTGTTTCAGGATAGCAAATATAGCTATGCTTGCGCCCTTGACTTCGTGGGGTTTAGCTATAGCTGCGGCTTCGCTTACAGCTGGATGAGATATCGCGGCGCTCTCTAGCTCCATGGTTCCTATTCTATGACCAGCAACTTTCAATACTTCGTCAGCTCGTCCCAACAACCAGAAGTAGCCATCAGTGTCTCTTATGGCGTAATCTCCCGTGTAATAGGCTCCTGGAAACTTCGACCAATAAGTTGTTTTATACCTCTTCGGGTCTCGATAAAGAGTCATGAGCATTCCTGGCCAAGGTTTCTTAATTACAAGGTAACCTTTGACGCTAGGGGGAACTGGTTTACCGTTTTCGTCAACCACCTCCGCGGCGATGCCAGGCAGCGGCAGAGTTGCTGAACCAGGCTTAAGAGGAACAAGCTCTATTCCGGGTGCAGGAGATATCATAAATCCCCCGGTTTCTGTCTGCCACCACGTATCCACTATTGGGCATCTTTCTTCACCTATATTTTTGTAATACCAAGTCCAAGCCTCTGGATTAATTGATTCGCCGACACTGCCCAGTATTTCCAAACTTGAGAAGTCATGCTTCTTAGGCCATTCCTCTCCGTATCTCATGAGCATTCTGATGGCAGTGGGTGAAGTGTAGAAAATGGTTACACCGTATTTTTCTATTATTTCCCACCATTTATCGGGTTTAGGATAGTCTGGGACTCCTTCGTAGAGAACCATGGTTGCTGCATGGCTTAACGGCGCGTACACTATTGAACTGTGTCCAGTTACCCACCCTATGTCAGCAGTACACCAGTAGACGGATTCATCTCTTATGTCAAATGCCCACTTGTATGCTGAATGGTTATAGACCATGTAGCCTCCAGTGTTATGCACTATTCCTTTTGGTTTACCTGTTGTTCCAGACGTGTAGAGAATGTATAGAGGATCACTGGATTCAACGTGCACTGGCTCAACATAGGCTTGAGCGTTTTTGAACAGTTCATGATACCATAAGTCTCTTTCTTCTTTCATGTTAACTTCAGAGTTAGTTCGGTTCACAACTATGGCATTTTGTATGGATGGAGTCTTTTCAAGAGCTGTGTCCACAATTTTCTTCAAAGGTATTATCTTACCTCTCCTAATGCCTCCATCAGCAGTTACTAACACCTTGGCTTGGGTATCGTTAATCCTATCGGCCAAGGCTTGAGCGCTAAAACCAGAGAATACAACGGTGTGAATGGCGCCTAACCTTGCAGTGGCTAGCATGGTTATTGGTAGCTCAGGTATTAGCGGCAGATACATAGCTACCCTATCTCCCTTTCTAACTCCCAGTTTTCTCAGCACATAGGCGAACCGATTTACCTCCGTATAGAGCTGTGAGTAGCTCCAAGTTCTAGCATTACCCAATTCATCTTCCCAATAAATTGCTACTTTGCTCCTCCGCCAAGTCTTGACATGTCTATCGAGACAAAGATAGGAGGCGTTGAGGAGGCCGCCGATGAACCATTTGGCAAAAGGCGGGTTCCACTCCAAAACTTTATTCCATGTCCTGAACCACTCAAGTTTTCTGGCTTCTTCACCCCAGAATCGCTCGGGGTCCCTGATTGATCTCGTATAAAACTCCTGATACTTCTTGATTGTGGGAGAAATCTTTTGTTCAAAAGGAAGAGATGACGATTTCATTTTTCCACCTTTCCGCACAATAACTTTAATTGACCTAAATAAAGTTACCGAAATATGACGCACCATCAGATATAACACAGCCTGTGTGGAGATCATATTCCAAAAACCAGTGAACTTTCATCTTGATTAAAATGGCAAAAGCATCTCTTCTAGAAAAAAGTTCACATAAAATTACTACTTCCTCAACTACCCTTCATAAAATCATCTAACTCTCGCTGTTTTTTACCCAACCTTTCAACCTGAATCTCCTCTCCCACGCTAATCCGCATTCCATCAGAAGCAGCTAAGGTAGGAACTCCAGTTTTCTCCTCAATCAGCTTAACTTCGCGAGTTGGTCCGCTAAAGATCATTTTCATCCCGAAATGAGTTGCAACCACCATCTCCGGACCAACCTCCTCCACAATCTTCACAGCATCCTCAGGAGTCATGTGCCCCTTCCATGGCTCTCCTGAAGGCCTCATTACACAGAGCAGAAGAACTCTAACCCCTTCATACGGCTTTCCAATTCCCTCGAAATATTCAGTGTCAGAAGTGTAGCCGATGTCTCCAACGTCTCGAGTTTTAAGTCGATATCCCACCGCGTCCAAGTCAGTGTGTCGAGCCTTACCAGCAATAACCTGCATATCATCTATACAGAAGGAAGCGCCTGGCTTCGTCTCTATCACTTTTTCAGGCATCTGCTGATGATATTTGGAAATGGCGGGTCCACAAACTTCGTTGCCCTGCAACACGCTTCGAGGTGCAGCGAGAATTCCTCTTCTTCTTATCATTCCACGAGTCATTGCTTCAACAAAGATTTCAGCATCGGAGTAATGGTCTGGGTGGCAGTGAGATACGAGTATGGCTTTAACCTTTTGTGGATTTAACTTCATGTTTAAAGAATAGATTAAAGCCCCTGGTCCCGGATCCATGTGGATGTGAAGATTTTCGGAGACTATGCGGATTCCTCCTGTTCTGCGTTTTTGAGTTAGTGTGGCAAATCTTCCACCTCCTGTTCCCACGAAGATCAGTTGGATTCCACCCATACTTGTCACCTGAAAGGTTTTTGGAATGAACAGGATAATGTCTACTCATTTAAATATATCAAGATTTGAAGAAATAAACATATGAGCTTTATATTATTTTAAGCGTGAAACAAACACTATAAAGGGGATGTTCCGTTGAGAGTGGTAATTCGTATCGGCGGTTCAGTGGTGGCTTCACCGCCTAACCCTGAAATCATAGGCAAATACGCTGATTTGCTGAGAGAATTAAAGGAGAAAGATCATGAACTCGTGGTTGTGGTTGGAGGCGGTTCCTTAGCCAGAGACTTCATAAAAGTTGCTAAGGCTATGGGCTTAAGCGAATCTGACCAAGACAAAATTGCCATAAATGTTTCGAGACTGTTTGCTCAACTATTTGCTATGAAGCTTGGTAATGTCGGACTGGAGACGGTTCCCGCAACCGTGGATGAGGCTGCTGAAGAGTTAAAGACAAGAAAAATTGTGGTTATGGGCGGGATAAGGCCTGGGATGACTACAGACGCGGTGGCTGCGATGGTTGCTGAGAGAATTAGGGCTGAATTGTTGGTGAAGGCCACTGATCAAGAGGGGATATACACTAAGAACCCAAAGAAGCATCCTGACGCAGAAAAAATTAGTGTGTTAAGTTTTGACGATTTAGTTCAGCTTTTTGAACAGAACAAACATAAAGCAGGGATACATCAAATTCTGGACCCTGAAGCGGTTCGAATTCTTCAAAAAGAAAGAACAAAAACTATAGTGGTGAACGGGTTTAAACCGGAGAATGTTATGTTAGCTGTGAGAGGAGAAAAAGTTGGAACAGCAATAGAGTAAGTGGAAAGACATTACCTCTATTTTTTCTTTAAAAATCTGGTGTAGGGGGCAAACTCTTTCAACCACTCAACTCATGAGACTTTTGTCAAAAGAATCGCAGTTCTAGTTACAAATGCGCGACAATACAGAATAGTTAATTGCCTTAGAGGACAAAAAATTAAATTATCACGAAAAAAGATAAGGTAAATTCGAAGAAAAGATAGTGAGAAATAGTGATGACGATAAACATTGGATGTGGCTCAGACACTTGGGGAGACATTAGATTAGATTATGCTAAGAAACCAAAAGAATATTATTTAACCGGAGAATCAACTGCAAATTTGATAGCTGACGCACAACATCTACCATTTAAAAATAAATGTTTTTCTGAGCTAAGAGCATTTCACGTGTTGGAGCATATAGGAAATTGGAAAAAAGCCTTGAAAGAATGGTGCCGAGTTTCGGTTAAGGTTAGAATCCAAGTTCCAACAAACTCAAACAGTGCTATAATATTCATGAAAAGCTTGTTTCAAAATATAGATCTATATCAGATCGACCGTATACCCAAAAATTTTAAGTCGATGCTAAGATTAAAAGAACAATATAATGAACACTTATGGCAAATTGAACCGAAAGGTGTTGTAAATATGATTAAGGATTATGGGTTAGCACATTCAGTTGTAAAGAAAATAAATGTTCCAATCTTATACATGAAGATACCAGTTCTGAAATTGAGTGTAAAAACTGAGAAGTTTAATGTATCACATTCATGGGATATAACAGCATGGTGATGAAATATGATTAGCTTAGAAAAGAAAAAGAAAATTGGAATATTGACTATGTTGCTATTTAGTGCAAGTATGGTTTTCACATTTATTGACGCTTTAGTCGCTGTGAATTTTCCATCCAGCATGCCTCTAGAGCCTACAGAAGATTTTCACGAACTAGTTATAGAAGGACCAATTTGGTGGAAGATTAATCCGATATTGTTTATGGTGTTGATAAGCGTAGGTGTGTTTGCTTTTATTTTAGGAAATGACACTGAAAGGGATATTAAACGACCGAAAGAATGGCGTGCATTCCTACCTTTAGTTTTCACTTTTCTCATAATCTCAGCTTCTGGATTAGGTGACGCTATATCACAATCTTTTATAGAAATTCTCTCAGGAAATAGTCCGTTATACT
>Ga0209635_10001375_pt1 | contig 17990 bp, 20 predicted proteins | sample DeeMarSWOR230_32_FD_187463 | JGI IMG/M metagenome (GOLD analysis project Ga0209635, IMG submission 187463) | Marine sediment microbial communities from White Oak River estuary, North Carolina - WOR-2-30_32 (SPAdes) (version 2) | ecosystem: Environmental > Aquatic > Marine > Intertidal zone >... | reverse complement strand
ATTTTTTCTCTGCCCCCGTGCCAGGATCTCCATTGCTTACTGTTTTAATTTCGGCGATTTTATCTATGCCTGCGAATTTCGCATCTTCGATCGTTGCATCATTTATGATGGGTCCACCCTTGACAACAAATGTGATCTCTTTATCTTTCAGTTCTTCTAAGAGAATGCGATCGAAAACTATCTCACCTGTATTGTCTCCCAAATATACTATCTTTTCAGATTTTTGCACCTCTTTTCTAAACCGATTAAAATGGTCTATGGCGAAATCCTGAACTAGAACTTCCTCAATTGTTTTCTCCAGATTGAACTTGTAACCGGGACCAAAATCTATGATGTTTCCAGATATAGCGAGTTTTGTCGCTGTTAGCAATTTGTCTTCAGACCCCGCGACTTTTTGTTTGAGGCTCGGGTACATCCTTAGCGCTTTCCTGTTGTACTCATCCTTCAATTTTTTGTAAGGATCGTTATTTTCCGTTACTTTTCTAACTATGTGATAAATTTTGTGAGAAATATCAGACGGCGTTTTGCCTTTCAGCGAAGTTTTTCCGAGTTCCAATAAAACCTTCTTCAGGGCTTTTTCTTGTTTGGTTCTGTTCCTTGTGGCCATCTTGCTCGCTTCCAAAGCCTGCCTCACAAAGCACGGAACGCAATCTAAATGGGTTTTCATTTTAATTCACCAAATTACCCAAGACTTTCTAATCTCTCTTTTACCTAATTTAATCATATCAAACTTGTTAATAGAACACAGATCACGCCCAAAATCATGGCCGCCGCCGACATTTTGGGGTACTTCTTTATTTGTGCTGAAGGTATCAATTCCTCGACAGAAATGTAAACCATGAATCCTGCTGCAAGTGCCAGTGAAGCTCCCAGCCAGCTCAACGATGTTCCTTTCAAAGCGAAATATCCTAGGATAAATCCAGCCACCTCGAACAGTACTGTGGTAATAAGAATGGCAAATGATTTCGCCTTTTTCTTGATCATACCATATAACGGAACAATCGTTGCAATATTTTCCGGAAGATCTTGGATTGCGATGGCTAACGCAATAGCAATTCCCAATTCCGCAGTTATTGCAAAACCAACTCCGATTGCCAAACCTTCTGGAATATTGTGCAAGGCTATTCCGATAACCAACATAGTGACACTTCTCTTAACAGAGGATTTTTCTTTTTTAATTAGCTCAGGATTAATGTGTGGTAGCAAATGATCTGTAATCCGCATGATCGCTATCCCAACGAAAAACGAGATTGCTATCAAAAATAAAGGCGCATATTTCAAGCCTTCAGGTATCAGTTGAAAGAAGGATATGGCGATCATCATGCTTGCGGCAAAAGATAAGGAGCCGTATAATGCAACTTTACCTAGTTTTTTAGTGAGACCTATCAATGATCCTAGGGTTTGTCCGACAAAAATCAAAAAAAGTATTAACCAAAAATCGTTCATTTAGCTTTCCTCAAAGTTCTGTTTCAGATTCTCATCGGCTTTCTTTCTTCTTAAGCTACAAAGTAGATTTTAGCTCTCCAATATTTTTTTCTTCTTCTGATATGTCATAAAATTTGTAAGCAAAATCGACAGTTTCTTATTTTTTCATGATAAAAATTGTAAAGGATTGATCCTGTAAAAAATCAAAATTCTCCTCCAACTGATATCCAGCCCCATCCATTTCTTTTACAATTATTTCTTGATGGACATAATGCCCGAACATCCTATGAAAGCTGAAAAGTCCACCACGTTTATATTCTATAATAGCAATCTTGCCATCTGGTTTTAATAACCCTGTTAAATTTCTAAAATATTCCACTCGATTTGGTAAATGATGACATACATTACGCATGAAAACAAAATCTAAACTTTTTTCAGGCAAAGTTAATTTGTCTTCCGCAGCGAGAATTGTTCTAACGTTATTCAACCTCCTTTCCTTAGCACTATTTCTGATAAATTCTAAAAATTTTGGATTTGTGTCAACTGCATACACCTTTCCTTCTCTTCCTACCAAATCGGCAAATCGTAGAGAAAAATAGCCGCCCCCCGCTCCAATGTCGGCAATATTTTGTCCCCGCTGCAATGATAGAGTTTCTAAAATCTGATTAGGTTTACTTTTTGGATTAGAAGCTTTCTTGTTAAACATCTTTGCTTTAACGTTTTTCATTTTAATACCTCCATCGGGTAGCGTAAGGTTTCAAACAATTTCTTGGTGAGTACTTCTACCTTGCAACCACTAGCCTACTGAAACTAACGTTGCCTCCTGCCGCGCCCTCTACCAGGACCACCAGCACCGTACCTTCTCGCGCCTCTTCCACCGGGCGGCCCCTTGTCCACGCGATGAATCATCGTGATCGGAGCACCGCATCTGGGACATGCCGCCGGCTTAGGCATGCCCTGAGGCACCTCTATGATATTCCCGCAAGCAAAACATTGAAACTTTTTAGTTTGCAGCATTGGTGGAGTGGGTTGCGCCATCAGGTTACACCTACTTTTACAAACATTTCACGAATGTGCGGTACCAGAGCTAATAGTGCAGCCCCAGCGGGACTCTTAGGAGATTTTCTCACAAGCGGCTCACCCGAAACGTAGGAGTGCAACAGTTCATTGTCCATCGGTACTTCCGCAACGATTTCAACCCCCCGATCATTACTTGTCTTCACCACCTCGTCCCTCAAACCGCTCGGGATATCTGCCTTGTTCAGGATGACCTCAGTCGGCAAACCCAGTTCCTCGGTGAGGTCCAATAGGAATCCCAGATCGTGAGCTCCGAGCGGAGTCGGCTCGGTTACGGCGAGCGCTAGGTCCGCTTCCCAAAGGGCTTGAGCAATCACGTTATGAATCCCAGGAGCGGTGTCCACGATCACGACATCGTATTCGCCTTTCTTGAGTTCCTCAGCAGCTCTAAGCATGGTCGCGCGCGCCACAATCGGCGACCTCGGCTCAATCGGCTTGAGTTCGCCCACCACTAGTTTAACCCCATTTGAATCTGTGATGTAGATGGTACCGAGAACTTTCTGACCGTTCTTTATAGCATCAGCTTCACAAACGAGCTGGCATGCTTTGCACCCAGAGCAGAGTTCTTCTAAAAATAAAGGGATTTTCCCCTTAAGACCTGCCAATGCATGTTCGCGACAAACCGTCACACACTTTCCGCATCCAGTGCATTTTGTAGCATCGATCACAGGCTTGAATATTTTAACTTCCTCGCCATTACTCAGTTCCACTCCGAGCAACATCGCGCAACAAGGACCATCAACATCTGCATCAACCAACATAACCTTAGAACCTCCCATGCTCAGCCCCACTGCTAAATTCACCGCAACCGTGGTTTTGCCGGTGCCGCCCTTCCCACCGGTGACTGCCACCGTGGGCACGCTCACGCGCTTTCTCCTGATTAATTTCGCTGATGCTTCTCCACCAGACTTCATGGTAAGGCCTCACCCTTCACGCGTTTGGCTATCGCGGTCAAGATTTTTGATGCTTCAGCGTTTGGGTTAAACTCGGTAACCGGCGCCATGTTTACTAGAGCTTTAACAACTTCATAGTCGATGGGAATTTCACCCAAGATCTGATAACCCAACTCGTTCTTCACCCAGTTCTCAAGCGTGCCCCTGAAATCCTCCGAAAGATTCGCCTTGTTTATCACTACTCCCGCTGGAACATTGAAGTGCTTTATGACTTTGACCAAGCGTTCTAGGTCCCGCTTGGCGGCGGGTGTCGGCTCGGTAACGGCAATAACATAGCTAGCCCCCGAAATCGAAGCGATCACTGGACAACCTATGCCCGGTGCTGCGTCGACCACGAGCGCCTTTGCTGCCGTGTCTTCAGCAATCTTTCTCCCGGATTTTTTTACGCTCGCTACGAGGTGCCCCGAATTGTGTTCACCGAGCCTCAGATACCCAGTCACAGACGGAAATCCATATTTAGTATCCTCGATTTTCAGGGTACCTGTCACTGCTTTTTTTACCTCAACTGCGTCGACGGGGCAAACAACCTTGCACACTCCGCAGCCCTCACACATGAGTCGCACAACGGTAGGTAGATTATCTTGCATCACGATTGCGCCAAATGGGCATGCCCTAACGCAATTGCTACATCCAGTACATGTTGACTCGTCGATCACCGCTTTTTCAGAAGCTTCGATCTCGGTTGAGGAGATCGTCTTTCCGCCACCTAGTGCCAACAGAAGGTCAGGTGCATCGACATCTGCATCTGCTGCAACAATTTTCGCCCCAGCTTTGTTCAAAAAAACTGCGAGCGACGCAGCGACAGTGGTTTTACCAACTCCACCTTTTCCGCTAGCAACCACAATTTCCTTCAATCGCTGCACCCTAGCGTAAACCGATGATGTACTGATTAATAGCGTCCCTAATCCTCACGCCGGGCGGAACCATAATCATTTGAATGCCGAATTGATTAGAGGTCGAAGATGCCCAAGGTCCAAATCGTCCAGCCAAAATAAATTTCACCCCTTCATTTGCCAGCATCTGGACCACAGCGATTCCAACACCGCGAGGCGCAGAAACGAATTGGTTCGACAGCACCTTTACATTCTTGATATCTTTCCCTTCAATCTCGATGATGGTAAAGCTTGAGCACCTGCCGAATATCGGCGATACTGTATCATCTAGCCCTCCCGGCCCCTGGCTTGCGACGCCTGCCTTAAAGCGGCCTGTGGGTGGGGGAGAAGGCTTTTGCATTTGTTGTGGAGGATACGGCGCTGGCGATGGCATCGGCGGGTATGGAGGCCCATAGGGCTGAGGCCCCATCCCCCTGCCCATTCCTCTTCCCATACCCCTCCCGGGACCAAAGAAAGGCATAGAAGTTGGAGATGGTTCAACCGCCGACCTTGATTCTTTGCAGGCTTCTTCGGGTGTAGCCAGCTTGGCCTTGCCCTCGATTAGCTCACGCACGGCTTTCCCGACCGTTTGGGCCGAGGAGAAATATATTTTGATGCCACTCTGACCCAAGAGTTCTAAAGCCTTAGGACCCATGCCCTGTGCCACTACCGCGTCTACGCCACTCGATACCAAGATTTCTGCTGGTGTTTTATCAAAACCAAAATGCATACCTCGGTTATCGATCGTGCTCCCACTCGTTATTTTGCCGTTTTTAATTTCAACCAACGTGAATACATCACAACGACCAAAATGGGGCGAAATCGCAGCATCTGGTCCGCCAGGCATGTTAGATGGTATGGCTACTTTCATGAGATTCACTCTAAATTTTTTATTTAATAACGCTATCTACGGCTCGGCAGACATTTGTTCCAGCCTTAACCTTGACCGCACGAATGTTCTTATCTTTAAGGAGCACCGAAGCCCCCATACCGAACTCGCCAGCAATCACAATCTCGACTTTCATCTCGGCAAGCATTTTGGTGACTATCGGCCCAGCCCCGTATTCGTATGAAGCCGCTGGATTATCCACAACTTTTGCGCCTTTGATCTTGCTATCTTCGACCGTTACTATTGTAAAAGCTCGAGCTCTGCCAAAAACATCCGATACTTCGTCCCCTAAGCCTCTGAGCCCCTTCGCAGCAACTGCTACTTTAAGCCCCAACTTATCACTTTCTGCTCTCGGGGGGTTGGCCGCCGGATCCTTTGGTCAAGGACTCCCTCAGCTCTTTTATCCTAGCCTCGATCCCTTTGAGCTCCTCTTCGATCTCAGCCTTGTATGCCTCCAGCGCTTCAATCTCTTGCTCAGGCGCCGGTGGAGGGGGCATGAACGGTGGGAGCGGATAGTAAGGTGTTACTGGGGGTTGTTGTGCAGGTTGCTGTGCCGGTTGCGAGGGTTGCTGCGGCGCTTGCACGTATGGCGGATACGATGGATATGAATATGGATACATGTACCACCACCAACATCTCCGACCTCTAGGCCACCACATACTTTTGACCTCCTTTAGTTTGTTTATTAATATCCCGGGTAAGGGTACTGTGGATACGTTGCATAAGGATACCCGTACCCAGGGAATCCATAGTTAGGGTACCCATACCCTGGATAGCTATATCCGTAACTGGGGAACCCGTAAATGCTCGGGTAGGCCCACCACCATCTCGGAAGCCATGGAAACCGTGCGCATATATAGGGGTTGCCCCACCATCCTAACCCCCGGCCGAATCCTCTTCCGAAACCAAACGTCCATCCGGGTCTCTGCCATGGAGGTAAATAGCTGAAAGGTCCTCTGCCTGGCCATGGACCGGACCAACCTCTACCCCAGCCGAAACCTAGCCCCCACATTCTTTTCACCAATTTGTGTTATTGCACATAATTCTATAAAAGCCTTTTGGTGGTGCCTTGAGGGTAAAAGTTTCCTCTTATGTCGTTTCTCTAGACGAAGCGACATATGCAAAAAGATATTATTGTCGATAAGAATGCGATGAAAGTAATGATGAGGATCATATCCAGCTCGAGTTGGTGAGAAAAGTAGTGATCATTAACTAGGACTAGTAGAACAAAAAAACTACCGCTCCTACCCGCCTCGTAACTAATGGCTTTGGAAGCAAATTCACCCCAAACCAATCTGATAATCTATTTAACTCATTAAAAAATTATGTTTGTTATTTGCTGCCTTGATAGTCTTCACATGTTTAATAATTTCTTGATAGATTTAACTATCTCTAAAACTCAACTATATCACCGGTTTTTAATTGCCTACACTTGCTACTGAAAACTTCAGAAAATTTTGTGATTGCTGTCTCTCCTGTACAGTGACATGGCATGATAAATTTTATCCCGGTTTTTCGAAGCTCATCGATGGTCGCCTTTATTCTTTCCACGCTTGCGCTAGCTAGGTGAAAACCCCCAATCACAGCATATACACCACTAGAACTCGTCATCTTCTGCGCCTGCCTGACCGTATTGATCAATCCCGCGTGAGCACAACCCGTTATGACTACCAGTCCTTTATTTTTGACCATCACAAAAAGCGCCTGATCATCCGGCATATAATCATCAACAAGCTTACCCTTTTTCATGATCTTGAACCCTTTTACTTCTTCAAATGGGCTGGCTCTTTCGATCTCTCCACTCACAAGAACTCCGGGTACTATGGATGTAGGCCCCTGTTTTAAAGTTAAAATGCCACTTGATTTCTCCAGCTCTGAAACTTGGAAAGTAATACCAGTCTTTTTGAGACGTTTCTTAACCACAAATTTTAAGCTAAGCGCCTCTGGATGGGCTATCACGGGCACTTTATTTCTGATATGCTTTAGGATGCCCAAGAGCCCGCCAGTATGATCGTAGTGTCCATGGCTCAACACGATTGAATCTACTTTTCTCAAGTCGATGCCGAGTTTCTGAGCATTTTGTAAGACGATATCGGCGGATGGCCCAGTATCCATCAGTAAATTGGTTGTTTGCCCACCAGCTTTCAGCTCGATAAAGAAAGACAGCCCGTGCTTGGCGGTGAGTTCGGGTCGGGTGGGGTTCTTGAAATCGTCAACCAAGACCGTGAGCCGCATTCCATCGACTTGGCTCAAGTGCCCGACTCCTTTAAGGGCGGGGGAGGCGCAGGCGTGACCACAAGCGGGCGACGTTCGACGAGCATGCATGCAACCTTATCTCTTGCACTCTCTAAGCAGCGCCACACCGTCCCACGCGAAATTTTCATCCGCTTAGCAGCCTCTTCCTGGCTCAACCCCTCGTGATAAATAAGGCGAAAGGCCTCGTACTCGTCGTAAGTCATGTAGATCGGCTCGCCTGCGGGCATTTGTGGCCCCATTGGAGTTGACGGCATAAACGTTATCGCTCCGGGCCTGAAGCCCAAGAACCTAGGTTTCATCGGTCTTCCTGGTCCACCTCGCCGACCACGACGCCATTGGTACAAGTTAGCACCCGTGATTAAGTGGTATTGCACATTATTAGTTTTTCCTACGCCAAGGTCAGCAGCCTGAACGCGATGCCACCCAGAAGGAGAGCAAACGCTATCTCGAACACCGTGATGTAAGCGGCCTTCTTCCACCCCAGCTCCTTCACCAACGCAGCGATGGTTGCGATGCAGGGAATGTAGTACATCACGACTATGGCAAAGACAATCATTTGAGTTGGAGTTAACACCGTTGCAAAATTTGCCGTGCCCATGAGAGTCGCGAGCATGACTAACGTGAGCTCCTTCCGGAGGATCCCAAAGATGAGCAGGACGCCGGTGATCGCGGGCAGCCCCAGCCATCCAACCGTGACGGGGCTCAAGGTATCCCCGATAGGCTCCAACAGACCCCCAACCTTTAGTCCGGTGAGTACAACGCTGCCGATGATTATCAGCGGAAACGCGATGTAGACAAAGTCCTTCACCCTCATCCAAGTCTCCTTTAGCACTGAGCGCACGTGCGGCTTCCGGTAGGGCGGCATCTCCATGATCAGCCCCATAGGTTCGCCCGGCAGGACCTTGAACGCGACCCGCCCTAGGATGAAAATTATCACCAAATTGAGCAAGTATAATGCCAGCGCCCAATGAATCCCCACGAAGGCTCCGACTAAACCTAGGACCACGACCGTCACGGCGGCGCACGGCACCAGCGTCACGACAAAAGTGGCAATCGTTCGTTCCCGCTCGGTCTCCATTATCCTACACCCCAAACACGCGGGGACATTGCAGCCGTAGCCGAGTATGAACGGGATGAATGCTTTGCCGTGAATCCCCACGCGGTGCATGAAGTTATCAGTCATGAACGCGGCGCGAGGCAGGTACCCGGAGTCCTCCAAGAGGGTCAAGATCAGATAGAACGGCAGGATGAACGGCAGCACTATGGCTATCCCTGCTATCAATCCACCGAAGACCCCCTCTCCAATCAACTCCCCTAGCTCACCTCCAAATGCACCTTGAATCGGCCCCATTACGTCCTCAAAAAAACCGCTCAGGTATCCGCCAACGGTGAAAACAGTGAAGAGAATCAGAAGCATAATGCCGATCAGGATTGGGTAGCCCATAACCGGGTGAGTTGTCACCGCGTCCAATCTTTCAGTAAGAGATGGTCCCCGCGGCGGCGTAATCCGCTGGCTGCCTCTAGCAATTTTATTCGCGACGTTATAGCGCTCAGATGTTATTATAGTTGAACATGGTTCGCCGTGAATTCTTTCCAAGTCCCTAGCGTGCCTCTCAGCGCTGGAAACTATTTTCTGATCAATCCTGCCGACAATTTTTCTGATTTCTTCATCGCCTTCGAGGAGTTTGATCGCGACCCATCTCGGTGGATATTCAACGGGGATCTTTTCCACGAGCTTTGTGACCTTACTAATTTTTTCTTCTATTTCCCTACCGTATCTCATATTGGTTGACTTCAACTTCATGCCCTTCGCAATCTTCACAGCCTTGTCCAGCAACTTACCTAGACCGACCCCCCTCGTAGCAATAGTCGGAATTATCGGTATGCCAAGGGATTTTTGCAGCTGGGGAATGTTGATAGTTATACCTTTCCCCTTAGCCAAATCCATCTGGTTCAGCGCCATAATCATCGGCGCCTCCAGTTCGAGCAGCTGGATGGTGAAAAAGAGGTTTCTTTCGAGTACTGAAGCGTCGACGATGTTTATGACAATGTCCGGTCTTTGAATTGCGATGTACTCCCGGGAGATCCGCTCCTCAATCGAGAACGCGGAGAGTGAATAAATTCCGGGCAGGTCGAGGACATCCATCACGTGTCCCTTGAAGTGGAGCTTCCCCTCAGCCTTTTCAACAGTTTTGCCCGGCCAGTTTCCGATGTGTTGATGTAGCCCAGTAAAATAATTGAAGATGACGCTCTTTCCGACGTTTGCATTCCCAGCTAAGGCAATGGTTATGGGTCTCTTCTCGGCTGTTGACATTTTATTTCACTCCCACAAAAACTTTGGCCGCAATACCGCGACCGATCGCTAGCGTGGTGCCCCTCACGGAAACCATAAGTGGGCCGTGAAATAGGGCTGATTTTACGACCGTTATCTCTGTGCGGGGTGTTAGCCCAAGATCGGCGAGTCTTTGGGAAGTTGCCCGCCCACCTCCGATGAAAGATACAATGCCTTTCTGCCCGTCCAACAGGCCAGTGAGCGGCACAACGTTGCTGGGGGCTCCTGGGGGCCGGAGTCTTTCACCTTCAAATCTTTGGTAGATGGCCCGCTCGAGGTCATCGGGGATGTGGTGCTCCAGCGCGCATGCATCTTTATGGATCCTAGATTTCGGTAAGCCAAGAGTGCTCAGAAACTTTTCCATTACCCGATGTTTTCTCAGAACTTTTTTCCCGATTTTTTCCCCTTTGGGCGTTAAAGTGACTCCTCGATAAGGAACGTATTTTAGGTACCCCTGCTTGGCCAATTTTTTCAGCATCTGGGTCGCACTTGCAGGGGCCACTTTAAGCTCCTTAGCTACGCTAGTAGTGGTAGCGGTTTTTCCCCGCTCGTACAGGTAGTAGATTGCCTCCAGATACTCCTCGGTGCTTTCGGTTATCATCTTTAAAGTTTAGGCATGCCTAAATTTAAAGGTTTAGTTAGCTAGATTTTGAGTGCTTCGCGACCTTTCCTAACTCGCTGTAATTTCTAAACCCTCTGCGTTTTGCGCAAGTTTCACCACTGCACCACATTTTCAACTGTTATTGTTATTTTTAATTGCAACATAATCCATCTGAAATCTGAGAGAAGCAAAACTTAGTCTAACCGCAAGGGCTTTGGATTTTCTATGCATGCAACGCAAGCTTTGGCTACGAACGTGAGCAAGAATGTTTTTGTCATCAGGTGAATGGCATGCATGCCTTTTCTTGTAACTTTGACATGATCTCCTTCAACTTTTATAACCCCAAGAAGTTTGAGCCAACGCAGAAATGATTTAAATTTCTCATCGACATCCATGCCGAAGCGCTTTTTAAACTCACGTTTATCGAACCCCATCTCGTAAAGCGACATAGACAGCCATCTCGCTGCGGTCCCGTCTAGTGATGATTTTGCTCCGATCGTTATCGGCAGGGAACCCTTACCCAATGTTTGGATGTACTCTTCGGTGGAAGCGGTATTGGTGTAGAAATACTCACCTACATTGCTCATCGCGCCAGCACCGATCCCAATATACTCATCGCGTTCAACCGATCCATACTTATCTACCCCGCTCTTTGCGAAACTCCAAACCGAACATGGTTCATATCCAGCATCAACGAAAGAGTTCACTATAAGCTCGTACATTTTTTTCTCAACTTTTTTATCTGGAAGCTTTATCTTGTGTTCCTCCACATCGCGGTACATTTTACAGTACGGGAACAACAAGAGAGGATAAGTTGTGATTTGGGGCAAATCTTTTTCAATAACTATATCGAGATCTTTTTTCAAATCGGCGAGAGACTGGGTCGGCAGAGAAAACATCAAATCGACGCTGAAGGTGTCAAATCCGTCGTTGCTCATGACGAGTTCTATTGCATCGAGTGCTTGTTTTGTGTCGTGGCTTCGCCTCCCTATACCTTTCAAGACCTCGTCGTTGAAGGATTGTACCCCCATACTGAGCTTACTCACACCAGCGTCTAGCAACAGGGCAAGTGTTTTTTCATTCAAATCATCAGGGTTCGATTCAACTCCTATGTCGCTGCTCACGTCGAAAGCGTTCCTGACATGCTTGAGAATATCGGCAACACCCTCTGACATGATTGTTGGGGTGCCTCCACCGACATAAATAGAATTTATCTTTACATCACCGAGCACCTTTCGATAGAGGTCGATCTCCTTCTTCACGGCTTCTACATAAGACCGCTCAAGCTTTGGGTTCCAAGGGTAACGAATGTACGCGCAGAATGGGCAAGGCATCTTACAGAAAGGAATGTGAATGTATAGACCGATTTCATCCTTGTCTTTTGGAAGCTCCGGATTAATCTCAGAAAATTCGATATTCGCAAGCTTTTTCCGCGTCATTCTTTCGATCATGAATCCAAGCATCGACTCACGCTGGTTAGTATTACCTTTGTAGTTAAAAATATTACCATTACTCTCGTTGCGCAATTGCTTGATAAAACTGTTCTAATTCATTCCGATAATTTTTTTCAAATTTTTCTCCCATATAAAAAACCTCCACTCAAAGCCGCGGCGGGAGAGATGACCACTTTACCAATGGTTGTTGCGCTAGCTATCGCCTGGCACATCAGCTTAGCTTTGCTCGAGCGCTTGCGCCATCCCAAACAGGCTAGGCCCCCGCTGGCGAAGCTCCTGCTTTCAGCAGAGGTGGACCTGCTCAGAACACTCAGGGGGGAACTCAAACGGCGCCTTCACCTCAGACGAGAGCTCATGAGCAAGCGGAAGCTGTCGGAAGTTGAGAGAAGGCTGGAGGAGCTGGGTGGAGATGAGAGATGAGTTGACATTTGAAGCAGTCTTGACAGTGGTTGACCGTTTTCTTGAATTGCCTCCCCAAGAGGTGAGTTCGGCGGGCGGACTCTGGCCGAAACTAGATAACATGCTCGATTGGGCCCTCGGTGCAACCAAATTCGATGCACCTCACCATGGGCGCTTGGCTGAGCTTGTAGCCTCGCTTAAAGCTGCGGCCACCAAGTTTCTACAATCCCTACTCAACGCGAGGCGCGGCGGCTCCCTGCACGACGATTGGACGCGCTTTGCCGAGCGCGACTTCATCAAGCTCAAGGACGAGGTTCTAGCCTTGAGAGAATTTTTGGTTGATGAAAAAGATTTTCTAAAGTTTGCTTGCTTGCGGGCGAGGTTAAGGGATCTCAGCAGGGGCGACCCGGAGAAATTGTTTAAGGAACTGTATGAGGAGCGGGCTATAAGCGAGCGCACATGGGTGCTCCTCATGACTCAGCCGAATACGTGGCGAAAAGCGCTCAAAGACCGCAAGATTTCCGAAGAGCTGGCGCGCATATCGGGCTGGTTTCTCGACCTGCAGGAGACAAGGAGGGCACGAAAGTGTTTGGTGATAAAGACGGCAAAGTAGTGCTTGCTGAACACGGACGGTGGATAGCCAGCCTTCGGGACGACGCGCGGATGCTTGAGCAGCGCCTCAGAGGCCTAGAGCGAAGGGTGGCGACGCTCGAGGCGAACCTCACGGAGCTTACGAAGCTTTACGGCAAGCTCGACCTATCTCTGGCCCCGCTAGGCGATGAACTCGCTCGACTGGCTTCTCGAGTCGATGTCTTGATTGGACAACTTCACAGGAGTGTGAAGTCCGGGAGGCGGAGGGGATGAGCTGCGAGCCCGCGATAGTCAAGCTAGGGGATGAGCGGGTATTGAAGTTCAAGTGCGAGGGCTGCGAGCACGGCGCCTCCATCGAGGAGTCCGAAGTCTGCATGCGCGAGGTCGTGCGTGCGCTCGCCGAGTATCCAGAGGTGAGTGCTGTGGTCCTCTCGGACATCTACGAGCGCGAATACAACGGCCCGAGCTTGGCTGAACTCAAAGAGGTAGCGAAAATATTTAAGGCGTATAAATACTGGCCATTCGCCCACCTCGCACCGACCGATTGCAAACGCTGCGAGCCCGAACGTAAGCAACAGCTCAAGGACGCGCTCAATGTAATGCCCGGAGACCCTGCACGCGCGCGCGAGGAACTTGAGGTCATCGTTCGGGAACTGCGGGCGAGGTCCAAGCGGGGAGCGGAAAAGTGCAGGCGATGCCGGGCGACCTTCATCGAGCGCGCTTTAACCCCCATGTTGTCATCGCTAAAACGCGCAAAGCTGGCAAGCACCGACCGAAAAAATCGCGAGGGCTACGCGAAGATCTTGGAAGCACTCATCCACCCGTGTTTCATGAGTTCTCGATTCGCGCTTGAGCCACCAGCGGGAGCCGAGCTAGTCGACGCCTATCGGGTGGAGAGCAGTGAGGTTCGAATTTACCGCTTAAGGGACAAACTCCAACACCTCTACTTCCTGATTCTCCCCGAGCATAAAATCCCACACAAACAGGTTTTACTCTTGCACCGGGCACGCCAAGCGCTTTTGAAACAGCGGCCTGAGTTCGAACCCGACCCGCTTCGAGCGCGAGAGCAGCTCACGCACCTCGGCGGGGACCTCATGACCAAGCTGGTGGTCGATGAAAAGCTAGATGTCGCAAGGGAGGATGTGGAGGAGCTAGCCCAACACCTAGCCAGATTTACTGCGGGCCTAGGGGTGCTCGAGGTTCTGCTAGCAGATGCCCGAGTACAGGATGTCTATATCGATGCACCCGTTGGGCGAACGCCAATCCACATCTATCATCGAGATTTCGAGGAATGTCTCACGAACATCCACCTGACGCCTGACGATGCCAAGTCGCTGATTTCCCGTTTCCGCGCCATCAGCGGGAGGCCGTTCTCCGAGGCTGACCCGGTGCTCGATCTGAATCTCGGGGGCGTGAGGATAGCGGCAATCGGGCATCCACTGAGCCCGGAGGGGTTGGCGTTTGCGCTGCGCAAGCACAAGCCGACCCCATGGACTTTGCCCCAGTTCATCCAAGCGAGATACCTGACCCCCTATGCTGCCGGCTTGCTCAGCCTGATGGTCGACGCTCAGACATCATTGTTAGTGACGGGCAGCAGGGGATCGGGGAAGACTTCCTTGCTCGGTGCCCTTATGCTCGAGCTACTGCCGAAGTTTCGCGTTATCGTGTTAGAAGACACTTCCGAGCTCCCCATCGAGCAACTTCGAGTTCTAGGGTTCAAAGTCCAATCGCTCCGCGTGCAGTCGGCCGTTTCGGGAACTTCCGCTGAACTTCGAGCCGAGGACGCGCTTCGGGCGGCTCTTCGCTTGGGGGAGTCTATACTTGTGGTAGGTGAGGTTCGAGGAGAGGAGGCTCGCGTTCTCTACGAAGCGATGCGGGTGGGGGCTGCGGGCAACTCGGTCATGGGTACAATCCACGGCGCCACGGCGCGCGATGTCTTTGAGCGCGTGGTCTACGATTTGTGCATCCCAGCCAGCTCCTTCAAGGCGACGGACGCTATCGTCGTGGCGGCACCCATTAGACCGCGGGGCAGCGTTGCTCGGATGCGCAGGGTGGTGCAGGTAACCGAGGTCCGCAAGGGCTGGCGGAAAGACCCAATGGGTGAAGAAGGCTTCGAGGACCTGATGAAATACAATCCAGCGAACGACGAACTCGAACCGACGCGAGCGCTCACCGGACTGAAGTCGCAGCTCATCGAGGACATCGCCAGAAAGTGGGGCACTAAGCCGAGGGATGTCTTGAGGAATCTTGAGCTTCGGGCAGAGATTCAAGGGGCGCTTGTCGAAGCGGCTACCAGGCTCAAAAAACCCGAGTTGCTTGAGGCTGAATTCTCGATGCGCTCGAACCTCGTGCTCCATGCCTTGCTAGAAAAACAATTGCGAAACAAACAGGTTGATTATCGCGCGATTTTTGAGTGTTGGCGTTCCTGGCTTCGGGGCTCGGCTAGGGAGTACGCAGGTGTGTAATTGAGCTTACTCGAAAATTTTTACGCGCGGGCTTGTCATTTAGCTGGTAAATCCAGGTGTTTCAGGCGAGAGCAGCAGGTAAACGACGAGTTGCGCGAAAATTTAGAATTCGCTGCGTTGGGGGTTCAGGCCGAGGAGGTCGTTGCGCTGGCTTTCCTCGCTAGTTTTCTTTGCGCAGCATTTGTAGCAGGGGTAGTAATCCTGTTTATGACGATTGGATCCCCATCAATGGCTCTCCCGATTGCGCCGCTACCTTTGATCGCTTACGTGCTCGTTGGGTGGTACCCAAAATGGCGCGCTGAGCGGCAACGAATCCACGGCTTGGGAGAGGTCCCGATGCTAATCAATTACCTCACGATGTCAATGAAAGTCACCCCAAACTTGGAGCGAGCCACGGCCTTCGCCGCCGAGAACGCGGAGGGTCCCCTCGGGATGGGCCTCAAGGATGCCCTGCACCGCACGTACCTGCGCGCCTACGCCGGAGTCGGGGAGGCGCTGACGGGATTCGGGGAGCACTGGGGAAAATGGTGCGGGGAACTCAAGCGCTCAATCTATCTGCTCCGAAGCTCTGTGTCGGAAAGGACCGAAATCGCTCGCCTGCAGACCCTCGACCGAGCCCTTGAGCTGAGCCTTCGCGGCGCGCGCGACAGGATGAGGGATTTTGCGGCAGGGCTCCACCTTCCAACTCTCCTAACATACAGCATAGGCGTGCTCCTGCCCCTAGTGTTGGTGGCAATCTTGCCAGTGCTCTCGATTATCGACATCAGCATCGATGCTCCCCAAATCTTCGCAATCTACTGCGTCGCGCTCCCGCTTGGGGTGTACATGCTCAACCGTTGGATGTTGGCGAAGCGCCCGGCTACATTCCCACCGCCTGAGGTGCCGATTGAAACGAGCCGAACTCGAGCCCTCATGCTTGCGGGGCTCCTTGCAGCCGCGCTCGTGGGAGTCGGGCTCTTTTCACCTATCGACGACGATTTTCGCGCTATTTTGCTCCTCTGGGCCCCAACGCTCGGCATCACCGCATACTTGTACTTGACTACCACGCGGGCGTTCGAGAGGCGTGGCCGCATCGAGCAGATGGAGGGCGAGTTCTGCGACTCACTCGTTCAACTGGGCAACCGGATAAGCGAAGGGCGCCCGGCCGAGGACGCACTCGAACATGTCGCGGACACTATGCGAGGGAGCGAGCTTGCAGGTTTTTTCGCCCAAGCATCAACTAACATCCGACTGGGGGGCATGGGGCTCCGAGCCTCGCTCTTCGACCCAGAGCGTGGGGCGCTCCGGGAAGTTCCCTCGCGAACAATCCACAGCGTGCTCCGCTTGCTTGTCGAAGTGATTGAGCGGAGCACCCGGACAGCTGGAGCTGCTATCCTGAGAACGGCCGATCATCTCCATGAGCTGAAGCAGGTGCAGCTCGACATCCGACGCTCGCTCGGGGAGGTTGTGGCCTCGATGCGTTCGGTCGCTCTCTTCTTTGCCCCATTCATCGCCGCGATAGCCGCGCGCATGCAGGATTTGCTCGCTTCGAAGACAGCTACCGTCGGCTTCTGGGGCTCGGGCACCGGTATCTCGTCGGCCACCTTCTTATTTGTGCTCGGGCTCTACGTGGTGCTGCACACCGCGATCCTGATAAGCTACGCGGTCGAGATTGAGCTCGGAGATGACCCACTCGCGAAGCGTGTGGCGCTCGCACAGGCCTTGCCCATTGCGCTTGGGGTTTTCACCTTGGGTGCGGTCGTCGGAGGACACGTGCTCACGGCAATCATCGGCTGAGCAAACGTTTAATTAAAGCATAAAAATCATTTAACATGAATTTCGTTCCATTTATATACACAATTTTCGCATTTGATGTATAATTAATTCTCTTTTTTTGGTACATCAGTGGAAAAAAAATTTAAATTAGGATATTTTCGACATAAATTGGATATAAAAATTAACTAAAAAATTTAAAGCGAGAAATTCGTCAAAAAATTAAAAAAAATGACTTATAACGGAAAAATTAAAGGAAAAATTAGGAATTTTCTTCCTCTTTTTATTAAATATGAATAAAATGTAACAATAAATTTTTTTACCAAAAACTTTATCTAAGGGAAAATAGAAGGATAGTAAACTTGAGGAATTGAAATGGACGGAAAGGATTACAAAATAATCGCGGCGCTCCAACAGGGCGCTAGAACGCCTCTCCGAAAGATATCTAAGCTGGTGCACATGAGCGAGTCTGCGGTTCGGAAGCGGGTGAAACGGCTGGAGCGCGAAGGAGTGATAGAGCGATATACCGTCGTCGCCAATCCAATGAAGCTGGGCTACAATGCCCTGGCTATCATTGGCCTAGATACGACACCAGAAAAACACCACGAAATCCTGGAAAAGCTAATGAGGATAGAGGATGTAAAACAGTTAATGATCTCAGCTGGCGAACATATGATAATGGGTATGGTCCAAGCACGTGACAACAAAGAGCTGACCGATATTGTCCTAAGAAAAATCGGCGGGATTGAGGGTGTTACAAAGATCCGCACATCAGTAATCCTCGAACGAGTAAAAGATATGTGCTAATCGAGGCTGTGCTCGATCCGTGGATAAAATCTATCACGTCAGCTCGAACGCCGCAACCGAAGCAGTAGAAGTGATTTGGGTAAACCTCAGGCTCGGGTGCTCATCGTGGTGGAGGGG